>Ga0099364_10005023_pt1 | contig 19786 bp, 18 predicted proteins | sample TergutTh196P3_FD_73070 | JGI IMG/M metagenome (GOLD analysis project Ga0099364, IMG submission 73070) | Microcerotermes parvus P3 segment gut microbial communities from Pointe-Noire, Republic of the Congo - Th196 P3 | ecosystem: Host-associated > Arthropoda: Insects > Digestive system > Gut ... | reverse complement strand
CCTAATATTTTATATGGTCAGTTAGCTACAATTATAACAAAAACTCACAATAACAATACCACACAAAATACGGAGATGAATTGATCTACGCCATATCCATTTTTTCGTACAAGATGCGATAAATTTTTACTGTATGTTTTTCTTCATCAACAACCGCCAGATCATCGACATTCCAGGGAAGCTATGATTCAGCGATTCCCTGGGCTTTCGTCGTCTATATATTTATCCTGTACCAACCCTCGCATGATTTTCTCTCTGTCTACAATGCCGATGAACATGCCGTCTTTTGTGACGAGTAGCCGGTGAGCAGGGACATTCCGCGTTTGCGCCGGAAGCGGAACCGCCCCGCTAAAGCGCAAGCTTATACAACGCATATTGATTCATCGAAACGCCCTCGTTCTCCGCTTCCATAACCAATCGCCTATGAAGGCTCTTTGGTATCCTGATGTTAAACTTACCGCTATAATTATTATCTGAGATTGGTTCCGGTATCGGATCGCCGAATTCCAATTTTATTTCTATCCAACCTTCCATCGCTTCACGAATGTTTGAGTACGCTTCTTCAACTGTCGCTCCGTGGCTCTGACAGCCATCCAGTTCCAAAACGCGCGCGTAATAATAATCGCCGCTTTCGTCCTGGATTTTTTGAATAGTTATGTTGTAAGGCAAACCCAAAAAATATTTAATGTCTTTGTTTTCCATGGCTTTGGGCAGGGGGTGGCTCCGCAATTTGACTACTCGCCTATTCTTGCTAAGATATCAACTATATAACACTTCTTTATTGTCGGCGTTTCTTTGACAATCGTTATCAATTCTCCGCGATCATGCCTGAAATGACAATGAGAACCCTTTTGTCTAACCAATTCATAACCGTAGCGTTCCAACACTTTTGAGGCTTCTTCAAAACTAATGCCATTTGGCTGTGATTTCATTTTTGCAACGGTCTTGCCAATCCCCGGCACAATCTCACCTCCTGGATATACAGTACCACATACAGTACTGCAAATCAAGGGCCGACGAATTTTTAACTCCTGTCGGCATCGGCTTTCGGGCGTGGAGAATGCGGGCAAACACTGGATAATTGCGGGCGAACGCAGTTCGTCCTTACTTTTCGTCCCTGTATTTATCCTGTACCAACCCTCGCATGATTTTTTCTCTGTCGACTATGCCTATGAGCATCCCGTCTCTTACGACCGGCGCCCGTCTAATTTTCCTGCGAAAGAATATCATTATGGCGTTGGAAAGCGTCTCATGCTCTTCGAACGTTATGCAGTCCTTGACCATATAATCCTTCGTGGGATCATTACCGACACGTTTTGCCATCGCTTGAATCTTATCCAAATCCGGCATTCGGAAATTATCGTCCATGTGGCTAAGATAACCCGGGATGACCGCATTCAGAATATCTTTCTCGCTGAGGAAACCTGCGACGCGCCCCTCGTTATTCAACACAGGCAGGCCGCTCGTTTTGTGAATTACCATCACCGATATGGCTTCGAGCAGCGTGGTCTCCTCCGCAAGCGCCGTGAGATCTCTGTGCATAATGTCCCCTACAAGCATATACTCACCCCCGCATCCTCATAATTTTTCGATTGTGATTTCACCCAGCGACGATTCCACGGCCTCGCGGGACGGCAGGCCTTTCTGGGGACAGGAGAGCGTCTGCAGTGTGCAAGACATGCAGAATTTTATAGTATCCTCTATCCCCATGCGTTCCTCTCTCGCCACAATCATGCCGGCCGTGAGCGCGTCGCTCGACGCCCTGTGCGTCACCGGTTCGAAATTTTTTATCTCCGCGAGAAAAAAGCCTTTTGTCGTGCAGAACAGACTTGACCTTTTGAAATACGACGTTACTATCCAATCCACTCCCTCGTCAAAAATTCGCTTCGAATTCTCCATGAGGTTTTCGAGAATGCCGGGTTGAACGTTACTCCTCTCGCCGGCAAAACGTTCGTCAATCCTGACCACCGTGGGCAGAGCCTCTATCGCCAGGTTAAGCGGAGTTCCCGAGGCGTCGATGTAGACCGGAATATTCTTCTTTTTCACTCTGTCTATGGTCTTTTTGTAAAAATCCTCCGGCGCTCCCGGAGGCAGAGAGCCTCCCATGTAAACGGCGGTAGCTCTGGGGATCAGGATTCGCTCAAGATTCCAGTAGAAACGCTCAATTTCGTCCGGAAAGACCCGCGGCCCCTCCTCCATTATAGCTGTTTCCACGCCCTCGGCCTGATCCTTTATGAACATGTCAGCCCTGTTTTCTCCACTGATGCTGACAAAATTTGTGGTGATGCCCCTGGAATGCAGGTCGTCCCTGATGTAAGAACCGGCGTGTCCCGCCAGAAAACCCGCCGCTACCGAGTCATAACCGAGCTGTTTCAGAATTATCGAAACGTTCACTCCCCTGCCGCCGGGCGCGCGGACGACCTCTTTAGCGCGATACAACTTCCCCGGCGCGAATTCGTCGATAGAATAGGCTTCGTCCACAGCGGGGTTAGGGGTAATAGTTATGATCATCGAACCGCCTCCTCTATAAATCTCATTACATCCGCCGACGACGAAGCGGGAGAAACTCTGGCGACTTTTCCGCCCGAAATTTCAATCATCGACGGCAGCTCTTTAACCCCAAGTTTTTCACGGACGCGTCCGGCGCGATAAAGGTCGATAACCGGGACGGAAACCGAGCGGGCGAGGTTCTGATGCGCGGGATCGACGCTCGATATCAGCAGCGCGATCTTATGAGACTCGCCGAACAGCATCGAGTTCATACGATCGGTGTTCGTAATGTACTCATCCGCCGCCATCGCCGCTGTCGCGCCGTCGGAGACGGCCGTTGCGATCTGGCGCAGGAATTTGTCCCGAACATCGCCGGCGGCAAACACTCCCTCCGCGGAAGTTTCCATCCTGTCGTCCGTGATTATCCATCCGGAGCCGGAGAGTTTTATGCCGTTGCAGCCTTCGAGGAAGGCAATTTCCGGTTTTTGTCCGACAAAGACGAACACACCTTCGACATCTATGGTTTTTTTCTCGTTCGTCATGGCGTCCCTTACTATAACGCGTTCGACCATTTCATCGCCGCTTATCTCGTCAACGACGCAACCCATAACCGGCTCTATCTTTGGATTTGCCGTTATGCGATCTGCCGCCGATTTATCGGCCCGAAATTCTTTCCTTCTGTGTATGATATAAACACGCGACGCAAATCTTGTCAGATACTCAGCTTCCTCCACAGCGGCGTTACCTCCGCCGATAACCGCGACAGGAACGCCCTCGTAGAAAACGGCGTCGCATACGGCGCAGTAACTGACTCCGCGCCCGATAAAGCGCTCTTCGCCCTCGCAGCCCGCGCGCACAAACGAAGTGCCTGTCGCCACTATCAAAGCGTCAGCCGTCACGTCGCCGTTATTGGTTCGGATGATTTTATCGTGAGGATTGCCCCCCAGTTCGACTGATTCCACGCGCGTATCCCTGAATTCAGCGCCGAACATTTCCGCGTGTTCTTTAAAATTCCGCCCTAATGCAAGACCTTCGATCCGCATTAATCCGGGGTAATTTTCTATCTCGTATGTAGAATTCACCATTCCCCCGCAAAGCGCCGGCTCAAAAATCAAAGTTTCGAGTCCCGCCCTTCGGGCATAAATCGCCGCTGATAGCCCGGCCGGACCGCCGCCTATTATCACAAGCTGTCTGTGCTCCATAATCTCGCACCCCCGCAAATTATATTTCTTTAATATTACAAAATTTTACTCAAGATTCAGCATTTGCGCCATAGTATAAATCTGGAAATTCCTCTGTGATCGTCGAAAACCGAATCAAGCGAGAGAGCCGGCGACAAATCTTTTGCCAAACGCGCGGCTTCTTCCGCCTGAGCGCCGCCGCCTGTCTCGCAAAGCAGCAAGCCGTCGGGTTTTATGAAACGCTGCAAGCCGGGCAGCAGTCCGCGGAATATTTCGAGTCCGTCTTCGCCGCCGTCCAAAGCAAACGCCGGTTCGTGGTCTCTGACCTGAGGTTCGAGTGATCCTATATCGCGCGAAGGTATATAAGGCGGATTAATTATAATAACGTCGAGGGAGGATGGCGCTATGACGTCCGTTTCGATCGGATCCGAACAGCGCAGAAAAACAAGACGGTCATCCACCGAAAACCTTCGCGCGTTTATGCGCGCCACTTCAAGAGCGTCATCCGATATATCGGCGGCATAAGCGCGGCATCTCATGTTTTGCGCCAGCAGAGTAATTGATATGCAACCGCTTCCCGTACACCAATCCGCAAACGTGCCGTTTGGAATATCTTTGAGCAAACCGTCAGCTATGTCAGTCAATATTTCGGTTTCGGGTCTGGGAATTAAAACTCGGTTGTCTACGAAAAAATTTCGTCCGCAAAATATCGCGTCGTTTAAAATATAAGCCAAAGGTTCGCCGGAAGCTCGCCTGAGGCTCAAATTTATCAGTCTCGAAAAATCTGAATCGGATACTTGAGAGTCGGTATTCGTCATCAAAGAGGCGCGGGACAGACCAAATTCAAAACATAGTATCCTGTCCGCCTCCAGTCCCGGCAGAACCACTCCCCCGCCGGACATGACGGACTTCATCCCGGTTCTTAGGGATGCAATCGTCTTTTTTTGATTCGACGCCTCATCATGCCGCGAAGTTTTTCATCCTCTCGGCCTGATCGGCCATTGAGAGAGCTTCGATCAGCTCGCTGAGTTCTCCCTCGATTATCTGGTCGAGTTTGTGGAGCGTCAGGCCAATTCTGTGGTCGGTGACTCTGTTCTGGGGAAAGTTGTATGTGCGGATTCGCTCCGACCTGTCGCCGGATCCAATCTGACCCTTGCGTTCAGCAGCGGTCGCGTCGTGCTGTTTGCGCAGTTCGAGATCGTAAAGTTTCGTCCTTAGAAACTGCATCGCCTTCGCGCGGTTTTTTATCTGCGAACGTTCGTCCTGGCAGGTCACTACTACTCCGGTTGGCATGTGCGTTATTCGAACGGCGGAGTCGGTCATGTTGACGTGCTGACCTCCCGCGCCGCTCGAACGGTAAGTATCTATCTTAAGATCCTCAGAGCGTATCTCGACGTCAACATCCTCCGCCTCGGGAAGAACCGCGACAGTCGCCGCCGAAGTGTGTATCCTGCCGCTCGCCTCCGTAACCGGCACGCGCTGTACCCTGTGTACGCCGCTCTCATACTTGAATTTACTGTACGCCCCATTTGCCTCAACGCGGAACACGACTTCCTTGTAACCTCCGATGCCTGTATCGTTAGCGTCCAAAACCTCCACGCGCCAGCCCTTGAGCTCCGCGTATCTCGTGTACATGCGGAACAGATCCGCGGCGAAAAGCGCCGCTTCTTCTCCGCCGGTTCCGCCGCGTATCTCTATCACCACGCTCTTGTCGTCGTTTTTATCTTTCGGGAGCAGGAGCACTCGTATTCCGCGCTCGATCTCAGACAGTTTTTCCTCAAGTAACTCAACTTCCTCGCGCGCCATTCCGCGCATCTCCTCGTCCTGCTCTTCCAACAAGAGGGAACGCGAATCCTCGATTTCGCGCAGGACGCGTTTGTACTCGCCGAACGCATCGATCAGAGGCGTCAGTTCCACGTGCTTTTTTCCCAGTAAATGCATTTCAGACGGGTTTGAAGCAATCTCAGGATCAGACATGCGTGTCTGTATTTCCTTGAAGGTTTGTTCGACCTCGTCAAGCTTGTTCCAAAATTCCATCTTCTTCTTTCACCTCATCTGGAGCGTTCACGTCCGTATTTGGATCCAGAGCGATATTTAGCGACTTTATCGCGACCTCCAACATGGATTCGTCCGGCTCTCTTGTAGTAAGGTATTGAAGCGAGAGAGCGGGCATTATTAAATATTTTCCCCATGTCTCCGATTTTGACGCTTCTTTTATTAATTCATAGGAAATTCCTATAACAAAAGGCAGCAGTAATATTCTCGCGGCGACTTTACGCCAGATTGGCCCCTGTCCGAAAAACGAGAACACTATAATACTGACCACCACGACGATTATTATAAACGAGGTGCCGCATCTCCTGTGTATGCGCGAACACGCGGCAACGTCGGCGTTATTGAGCGGAACTTCGTTTTCGTACGCGTTTATGGTCTTGTGTTCCGCGCCGTGATAGGCGAACACACGCCGGATATCTTTCCAAAGGCCGACGAGCGCCACATATGTCACGAACACCATGCCTCTCGCCACTCCCTCCGCGATGTTCCTTGTAACGGCCGAAAGCGACACATAATGAGCCAGACGGTCGGAAATCCATACAGGGAGAGCCACAAACAGCCCTCCGACCATTGCGACGGCGAAGATGATCGTTAAGGCCATCTCCAGCATTGTGAAATTTTCTTCTTCGCCCAATGCCTGCTCGGCCGATATGGAGAGGGCGCGAAAACCCACGCGCATCATCTCCGCCATAGAAGCCAGACCTCTTATAATCGGAAATTTCCACACTCCTTTTTTCAGCCACCCGGATTCGAGCCACGACTTGCTCCACAGGGTTCCATCCTCTCTGCGAACCACCAGCCCCCAGTGCTTGGGCCCTTTCATAAGCACGCCTTCAATAACGGCTTGTCCTCCGACCGGAATACGCTTTGATTCGTCGATACTCGGCGACTTCAGCGCAGATATAAGCATGTTCATCAATAAAATATGGATATGACATATGCGTCTCATTGTTCTATTACTTCCTTGATATTATTATATGGTTTTCCGCAGGATCTGCGTTCCGTGCAAACTCTCGTAACGCAGGGCGGTCCCGCGGAAATGAACAGTTCCCTCGCGACGCCGAAAGCTGAAACGAGCATACGGCCCGCAACTTCGCGTATCTCCCACTGCGCTCTGCGGCATAATCTGAGCTCGAAGAAATGTATCAGTTCGCGGGCATTCATAGTAACCACGATTGCGGTTTCACAGCCATGAGGCAGTATAAAGCGAGCGTCTTCCTTAGGAACGCCGAGAGCCGTCATGCGATCATAAGCGCCATGCGCATTACGCACGTGTTCCTCGAAAATCGAGCGCGCTTCAGGAATATTCTCCACCTCCCGGGGAATTACGCATCTGTCGCTACCGGCAGGCACATACCTCTGACTGCGCTGCGAATAGCTGGCGATACGGTGACGTACCAGTTGATGCGTTGCAACCCTGCTGACGCCTTCGATTGCGTAAGTAAAGGAAGCGTGCTCAAATGGCGACATGTGCCCCGACTCCCGCAAAACGGTGAGAAATTGATCAATGTTCGCTTCGTTCAGACCATCGAACAGTTCGCTTACGGGCGAAGCGCTGTAACAGAGCTTCGCTGCCGCCGCGACAACGCGGACGGGTTCTGTCGTATGGGCTATCAGTTTTACGTCTAAAGCCATTTTTTTCTCCCGCGAAAAAACTTATAAGTTAAATATTACCACCATTCCGGCAATTCCGCGACGAATGCAAAAAAAAATCCCCTATGCCTCTTTTCGGCATAAGGGTTTTTTCTCGTCAACAATGGTTGCTATTCGGCTTCGACCTCGTCCACATTCCTCTGGCCGTAGTTTACTCCCGCGTACTTCTGGCGGAACTTCTCAAGCCTGCCGGCCTCTATGACGCGCCCTTTTTTGCCTGTGTAATACGGGTGGCACGCGTTGCAGACCCCAAGCTTCATCTCCGGTTGCGTCGAACGAGTGGAAAAACTGTTTCCGCATGCGCACGTGACCGCGGAGTCGCCATATTTCGGATGTATATCTTTCTTCATCTGTCACACCTCCAATTCGGCAAAACAATACTCAAAATCATAAAGCCGACGGCAATTATATTACTCAAACGCGTAAACCGCAAGTGTCGGGTCGTTCGAGCTCCGCAAATAATTATTTTAAGGAAATCTGTTAATCCTTCTTCATTGATGTATAATAAATAATATATTCAGACATGAGGGAATACCTTGAGTTTAAGCATCATAACTTTCGTAATCAAGTATTTTTTATAATGACAAGAAATGTAAAATGAGGAGATACTTAAGAGAATGAAAGAAGCGAACAAGAGCAGCGTACTTATCGTAGACGACGAAAACGCTAATATAATAACCCTGACGCATATATTAAGCCCCGAATTTAAAATCTTCGCCGCAAAAAACGGACGAGACGCAATTGAGACAGCGAAAAAATATTTGCCCGACGTGATATTACTGGACATTCTTATGCCGGAAATGGACGGATATGAAGTTATTTCCCTTTTGAAAAACACGGAAGAAGTAAAGTCGATACCCGTAATTTTCGTTACATGGCTTGCAAACAGCGCGCACGAAGAGAAAGGTCTCAGTAAAGGAGCGGCTGATTACATAACGAAGCCTTTTATTCCTGCAATTGTCAGGTTGAGGGTACAGAATCAGATTAAAATGTTACGCCAAATTGAGATGAATAACCAACAACTAAAACAACAGACTCTGATAGCTTCCATCTCCCAAAGCTTTCTGTCCGGTTCCGGCATTGACGCGCTGCTTACGAATACGTTGCGTATAATTGGCGAATTTATGGGAATTGCAAAAATTTTGCTGCTGAATTTTGACGAAGATGGAAAAACTTTCACCTGCCAACATGAATGGATAAATCCCTCTCTTTACCTGAATACCAGTATTGGCGGCAAATCAGTAATGAAAGAACCCATGCTCTCGATAATCAGTAACTTATCGACCGGCGGCTCGAATTTATATTTGGATTCAAACGACCCGTCAATTAAAGAAGCAATGTCGCCATACGGGATGGATTCACTGAATTACATAATCACTCCTATTTTCAATAAAGGAAAAATCTGCGCCGCGATATGTTTTTCCAGAGAAGACAACGACGATGATGATTGGAGCGAGGGCGATATTAACCTCGCCGTTATTATCTCAAATATTTTATCGGGAGTATACGAACGCACCGCCATGGAGAGGCAATTCTCAATTGTTGAGAACTCCCCTCATTTCATTGTTTATTTCACTCCCGACGGCGACATGAGCTATATAAATCCGGCCGCCGTAAAAATGACCGGTTGTTCGCGTACGGAAATTATGGCGTCGGGACTTGAACTTATTTTTAGTCCGGCGACGGTAAAGCATCTTAAGGAAACGCATATTCCAAACGCTTTGAGATGCGGTCACGCAGACTTCGAAGCCAATTTGAAACGAAAAAACAATGAAGAACGAATTTTGTACTTTTCCTCCTTTCCGACGGGAGACGGAAATATTGCCGCAATAGCTCAGGATTTAACCGAAATGTATAAGCTTTATTCCGAGCTCGTTTCGGCAAAAGAGATTGCCGAACAAAACAGCCGCGCAAAAAGCGAATTTCTGTCGCGCATGAGTCATGAAATGCACACGCCAATGTACGTAGTTATCGGCATGTCAAATATAGCGAAAAACACCGACGATACGGCGGTAATCGCAGACTGTCTCGAAAAAATCAACAACGCGTCGCGCCATTTGCTTTTTCTCCTCGAAGATATGCTTGATATATACGCGCTTGAGAAAAAAAAATTAAGCCTTGACAATTCGGAATTTTCTTTCAGCCTGATGTTGAGTAACGTTTTGAAAACGGTAAAAAATTTTATGGATGAAAAACATCAGACATTTTCCTGCTATATAGACGCGTCGATTCCCGAAGCGCTCTTTTGTGACGAACACCGCTTGTCGCAAGTCATTCACAATCTGCTTATGAACGCCAATAAATTCACGCCCGAACATGGCGCAATCCAATTAAAAGCCAGTGTCTCCGACGCGGAAAAAGGACTTTTAATCATGAAGATCGAAGTCATCGACAGTGGAATAGGTATCCCAAAAGAAAAGCAGTCTACCGTATTCGAGCCTTTTGAACAAGTCGACGGCGGGTTTACCAGGAAATATGGAGGCGTGGGATTGGGGCTTCCCATCTCAAGAAAAATAGTAGAAATGATGGGCGGCGAAATATGGGTTGAATCCGAAATTGATAAAGGAACGAAAATTACATTCACTTTCAAGGCCGAAAGCCGCGCAAGCGAAGATTCGAAGGAAGATTTCAAGTCTGAAAGAATCATGATTTCTTCAGGCGCCGCCCCGGAGGATAAATCAAACAGAACCTTCGAGGGCAAGGCGGCGTTGCTTGTTGATGATATGGAAATAAATCGCGAAATTTTAATGGCTGTTCTTGAAGACACGCAAATTCAGATTGATTGCGCCGAAAATGGTTTGGAAGCCGTTGAATTATTCAAATCAAACCCCAAAAGGTATGACATGATACTCATGGATATAAACATGCCGGTGATGGACGGATGGGAAGCTACCCGCCGCATCAGGGCTCTGGACGCCTCCGCGGGAAAGAGCGTGCCTATTGTGGCGTTAACGGCCAACAAACTTCCCGAGGACGTTAAAAAATGCTTTGACGTCGGAATGAACGATCATATAGGCAAGCCGGTGGATTTTGAATTGCTTTTTCGTAAACTCTGCCAATACATTAAAAATTAATTTTTTCAAAACTTAATACCCGAGGCGAATAAATGATCTCAGCGAATGATTTTTTTATGAAAAAAATTCGGTCTGTGCCTCCCATATATTTACAGCTTTTTTTAGTTACGGCGGCTATTGCGTTAATGGTTTTAACGAGCGTTACCTTTGTCGCCGGCGCGATGAGGAATCAATTATATAAAGACGCCGTCAACCTGCTTACTCAAACAAAAATCCAAATTGAAACGGAAACAGCTTTTAGCGAAAATGCTCTTATACCCAACGAACGCGTTATTGACATTGTCTCTCGCACGCGGCTTACAAGAGGAAGCTACTGCTTTTTTTTAGACGAGAATTTGAATGTTTTTTATCACCCCGATCCGGCGGCTATAGGCAGGAACATTCGTGAAATCAGTGACGGTACTCCGTTTCTTATCGAAGAAATTTTAAAAGGTAATGACCTTTTTGAGCAGGAAAGTATTAGTTATAAAGGAGAAGCCGCGTTTACCTTTTCGATGCGGCTCGAAAACGGCTGGATTCTGTGCGTGGTAACGCCTAAAGCTGAATATTTTGAGAAGCTCAGGGCCACGGAACTGATACTTTATATTTTTGGCCTGATTTTGACGGCAGGATTGATAGCCGCTTTGATACGTATTGAAAAAAGAAAAAAAATCGAGTCTGGGAAACTTAACGGCGAACCGGCCTATTCGTATAAATCCATTCTGGACGCCATACCATACCCCATCACGGTAACCGACGCGAAAATGAAATGGACATTCGTCAACAAAGTCTTTGAGGATTTCGCAAGCGTGAAGCTTGAGGATATTATTGAACGCCCTTGCAGTAATTGGGGTTCACACATCTGCGACACGCCCGACTGCGGCATCGCCTGCGCAAAACGGGGCTTAAAACGGACGTTTTTTACGCAGAATGATAAGTCATACCAAGTTGACGTGGAAATATTGAAAGACTCAAACGGCGAAATCAACGGATTCATCGAAATAGTGCAGGATATTTCAAATATCGAGGAAATGGCTTCAAAACAAGCTGAAGCTGAAGCCGCCAACCAAGCTAAATCCCTGTTCCTCGCAAATATGAGTCACGAAATGCGCACTCCAATGAGCAGTATTATCGGGTTTTCCGAGCTTGCGCAGGATAGTATTATTCCAGCCCAAACCAAAGAATACCTCGGCAAGATTCTGGTGAACGCCGAACATCTTCTTTATATTATTAACGATATTTTAGACGTTTCAAAAATTGAATCCGGCAAAATGAGTTTTGAAAATATTCTCTTTGACCTGCAAGACGTCATAACCGCCTGCCGATCCGTGATTATGCCGAAGGCTTCGGAAAAGGGCTTAACATTATTATGTTACTCAGCTCCGTTAATCGGGAAAAAATTGCTCGGCGATCCTGTCAAACTGCGTCAGGTCCTCCTTAATTTTCTTTCCAACGCCGTAAAATTTACAAACAGCGGCGTGGTTAAACTCCGCGCGTCCGTTAAAAATTCCGACGATGACAGCGCGACCATTCGTTTTGAAATAGAGGACGACGGTATCGGAATGAGTCCTGAGCAGGTATCTAGGATATTTGAACCTTTTATGCAGGCGGACGTAAGCATTACCCGCAAATATGGAGGTACGGGCCTGGGACTTGTCATTGCAAAGAATATTATCGAAATGATGGGCGGCGTGCTTGAAATTTCAACCGCGCCCGGACTCGGCAGCAAGTTCAGCTTTGATATTACGTTCGAAATGGCGGCTGCCGATGCGACGTCACAGGAAATTTCGTTCGAAAAAATTGAAAGGCCCGGTTTTAAGGGTGAAATTTTGATTTGCGAAGACAACGATATGAATCAGCAGGTGATTTGTAAGCATCTTGAAAGGGTGGGTTTAACAACCACAGTGGCCAATAACGGCAAAGAAGGTGTCGACATTGTATGGAAACGTATGCAAAATGGCGAGGCGCCGTTTGATTTGATTTTCATGGATATACATATGCCTGTGATGGATGGTTTGAAAGCCGCGTCACAAATCTCCGAGCTGGGATTAAAAATTCCGATAGTGGCAATGACGGCAAACTTAATGCCCAACGACATTGAATATTATTCGGCGAGCGGAATGAATGACTATCTGGGCAAACCGTTTAAATCGCAGGAGCTGTGGAGATGCCTGATGAAATATTTAGCGCCGGTTGGATTCTCCGCCATTGACAAAAACCGCCAGGCGGAGGACGACGAAAAATTACAGAGACTTCTGAAAGTTAAATTCGTCAAAAATAATCAAAACAGTTGCGCCGAGATAAAAAAAGCTGCCGATGAGGGTGATATAAAGCTGGCGAACAGACTGGCGCATACATTAAAGAGCAATGCGGGACAGATTCGCGAATACGGGCTGCAGGAAGCTGCCGCCGTTGCGGAAGCCATGCTGTCCGAAGGGAATAACCTTCTGACGGACGAGCATGTCGGCGTCCTCGAAGCGGAGTTGAATTTGGTTCTCCGAAAATTGGAACCGCTGCTTGCGGAAATTAACGCCCAAAACAAAACCAGGCGGATGAACGAGGATGAAATAAGCGATTTGTTTGAACGGCTCGAACCGATGCTGATAAACAGAAATCCGGAGTGCATGAATCTGATTGAAGATATCCGCGCGATACCGGAGGCGGAGGAACTGACGCGGTTAATAGAAGACTTTGAATTTAAAAAGGCGATTGTATCATTGTTTGAATTGAAAAAAAGATTCAATTTATGATTATTGTCCCAGGGGCAAACACAGTTCGCCCCTGGAATTTGCCCCGGCAAGACGCCCCGGTTCGGTAAGAGCGGCGGGGTAAACGGCTCTGTCTCAATCACCCATTTTCTCTGCGTCCAGCGCCGTTTCCGTCTTTTTTACGATCTCGGCGGTTATTTCATTTCCTCTTTCTATACCGTGCATAAGAGCCGCCGAGAGGGTATTTCCGCTCCGCATACTATTCGTCATTGCTTCGCAGATACCCCCTTTTGTTGAGACGCCTTCAAGGTAGGCGCGCTTTTGGGTCGCGCCGTTCCGGGGAATGACTTCGAGTATCCATTCGCGCAGCGCGGCGTAAACGGGATATTTCTTCTCCATTTCATCCATCGTCTTTTCCATCTCCTGCCGCGCTTCCGGTATATTGAGAAGAATCGCCGGAATGCAGATACCCGCGGTAAACGAGTCGAGTTCGGCCTCGAATTTCGTCTCGAACACCCTCATGCCCATGAGCCCCAGGATATAAGACACGCGGGCATCCACAGGGAAAAGCGTCGCGACGCCGCGTCCTTCGAAGATCGTTTCGGGGCCGCTGCACATCATCCTGCGTACATCCACTTTGAAAATTCTTCGAAGCAGATCGAGCGGAAGCCCCGCCATGCATGAAATGACAAGCGCATTCGGCTTGAAGGACATCCCCGATAAAGAGAGCGCGTCCTGCGGTCTCACCGCCATAATGATGACGTCAGCCCGGCGAGTCAGCTCTTCTGCGCCAGTCAGACAATTGGCGAGTCCATTTTTCATTGCCTTGCGGTGCGCCGCGTCGCTGTCCTTTTCGGAGATAAGCAAGCGTTCCTTCGGAAAGTCATTGTTCACGAGCGCAACGGCAAGTGAGTGTCCCAAATTTCCGAAACCGATAATCCCAATTGTGCTGTTTGCATTATTGTCAAAACTGTATTTATTCATAACGACACCAACCTTTTTTATTAGCCAAACTCCAAACGACCGGCCTGACCCATGCGGGCGGACTGTCAGAGTTTCAGTTGAAAATTTTTGTTATTAACCGGATATTGACGGAGCCGCGCATAAAAATACGGTGGCGCTCCTTAATTGATAAAAGCGGATTATGAATTGAAAGGTCGAGGTCGCGGTGATTTTTTTATCATAAAGCTTAGCGGCGCAAAAATTCGTTTCATTAAATTATCACTGTCCATTTCATCACCTCTCCGGGCGTTTTTGAAACTGGGGCACACAATACCCCTTAAGGCGGGCAAAGTCAATAGTAATGATATACACCCGGTAACAGAGTAAGCGCTTATTATTTCTTGTATCATAGGTTTTAAACACGCAATTAACTCATAATCCAAATCCCGCTGCTTCGACATAGGCTGTACATAAATCGCTTGCGGGGATAAGAATTAATCTTCTTTCCCCGCCGGTGGTTTTGAAGCGTTTGCCTCTTTTTCAAGAATTGCTATTGTTTGTCCATCCAATTCGCCCATATAAAATTTATCAATAACAGCTTGAAACACCTCATTGTTTGGCTCAACCGATAAAAAAAGCGTCATACAGGATTTAACTTTCATGGCGTCTGTATGACCGAGGATTTTAACGGGGTTGGTTTCCGAAAGGGCTAATAGCGCCTGTGAAATTTCTATCAACCTTGCCCAAAGCACAGGTTCTGAAGAATACGCTATTGCTTCATTGATTCCATCTATTCCATAATGCTTCGCGATAGGAGACCAGCCCAACTCTTTTAGCTGTGGGAAAATATACCAAATCCAATGACCGACCTTTCTACCCTTTTTTATTTCTTTAAGTGCGGTTTCGTATCCTTCGTTTTCCGCACTTTGCGCTTTCAGGAATCTGTTTAAGTTGAATGACATCTTCATTCCTCCCATAAATCAATCTTTGCGTCCATGCTTTATATCGAAATCTTTTATTTCTAACGAACTATATTTTATCGTATCGCGACCGTCAAAAGATGGATTACATTTATTACAATAATACCTCTCCCAAGACCATTAGCCCTATCCTAAACATGGCTACCTATTTAACGCTTCTTCCTCAGAAATCATTTTGTTTATTTCCATACCTATGTACTCACTTTCAACTACGAAAATTCCTTTTCGCAAATTGATTCAATACCTGCTCAACTTTTGCCATGCGCTCTTGAATATTGCCGCGCAACCTAACAAAAGGAATTTTGCGTTCCACCAAGTCATCAATGATTTTCTTTTGGAATATTGCGCGGTTTTCAGCACCGCGCCTGTCCCATGTGTTGTCGTAGGGTACCAGGGTGCAGATCCGGCAGCCCGACAGCCCTCACTACGCCCGGCAATGCCGCTACTGCTTTGAGCTGCTCAACGGCAGGCTGCTCAATCCAGCATTTGTCGTTTGCGTTGATTGTAATTTTCTCGCTCAAAGCTTCTGTGCTAGGCAAATCACTCATGACTTAAAACCAACGTTCATGCATACGCCTTAAAAAATCTTCCGTAATCGGGAAACCTGAACTTTCGCCGATAATTGAATCAATGCCGCAATAAGGACATATTGCAGTCATAGCGTCATCGATCCATTCTGTTATCTCTTTTGGTGCAAAAATCCTTGTACAGTAGAAGCATCCACATACAGAATCATTTTCAAGATTTAGCTTATGATATGAACTGTGCTCGTGTGCTGTTATTATTTGAAAATTGTCTTCGCCCTTGGCTCTGCTCCCTATCAATATCAACCAGGACAACCACTGCCGTCGTAGTACCCCATCCAGCCTGGACATCGCTTGTTCCCAGATATCTTCCGGCACACCATACGCAGCCTCAGCTATGCTGCCGGTTAGCCCAGTGATTCTGTCGTAGGTTCTTTTTCGTGACGCACTGTATCAATATGATATTCATCAAATAAAACCAATAACTTTCGCCGATGGTTTATCGAAGCCAAAAGGCATTTCAAAATCATTCGCAATGAGAGTTCGGACGCCCGAATCGGTGATATCTTCCGGGTTCATTGCGACCAGCCTGTCGGACAGATTCATCATCGCCTTTTCAAAAATATTGCGGACAAAACGGCCATTGCCGAAATCCGGCGATTTTGCGGCCGCGTCGAATATAGACGCCGCTTTTTCATCCACTTCGGGAACCAGCGACATACCGTTTTTTTGCGCCATAAATTTGAGTATTTCGCAGAGTTCCGGAGTGGAGTAATCGGCGAACGGCACGTGAAAAGCTATCCGGCTGCGAAGCCCGGGGTTTGCGGCGAGAAAGCCGTCCATCCTGTCGGTATAACCCGCGAATATCACGACCATATCGTTGCGGTTGTTTTCCATTTCCTGAACGATTGTGTTGATGGCCTCGTCCCCGAAGAGACCCGGCTTGTCGTCAACCAAGGAATAAGCCTCGTCGATGAACAGAACCGAGCCGCCGGCTTCCGCAAATTTTTGTTTAACAATATGAGCAGTCCATCCGACATATTTTCCGACGAGATCGCTCCTGCCGACCTCAACAAGGTTCCCTCGCGACAAAAGGCCGTTTTCTTTCATTATTTGAGCAAACAGGCGCGCCACCGTGGTCTTGGCTGAACCCGGATTGCCGGTGAAAATCATGTGCATGGAGGAATCAGTTGATTTCATACCCCTGTCGCGGAAGATTTTTTGCGCCTTGTAATGGTTGACGGCTTTTTTTATCACTTCCTTGGCGTGCTCAAGCCCGATCAAAGAATCAAGTTCACTGTATGCGCTGCCCTTGGGTTTACCGGCCACGCGGATAAACGCGTCGCTTTGGAGGATGCCGTATTGCGGATAGACGCGGTTTTTCAGAGTTTTAGTAAACCAATGATCGAATTCCCTGTCGAGATCAGCCGCATGATAGCCCTTTTCGGGGTCGCTTATCGACGAATAGAGCGCTTTATCCGGCGTGATATTTGCCGATTTCGCCGCGCCGCGAAGGTAATTCCGCGCAAAATCACCGAACAGCGGCTGTTCTTTAATCTGAATGATCGACAGTTCAGCCAGATTTTCAAGCAGCTCCTCCTGCGCCCTGTCCATGGTTTGGGGAAGGCACAGCGCCGTGAGAACCTTGTTTTTGTATTTTTTTACCGCTTCGCAGAACGATCTGATACTGCCGATGCCCGGGAACGCCATGCCGCCGTCCTCGCCGCTGATATTTTTCGGATATTCCGCCACCATCATCCCGCCTGAGTTGATGCGGAACAGGGGTTCATAATTTTTTCTGCCGCAGCTCTCTTCATCGTCAAATTTCGAGACGCAATATCTGCCGTTTTGGATTCTGTTTTTCACCCTCAGAGCCGTAAACAGCAGCTTTGTGATTTTTGCTCTCATTTCCGCCGAGTCGCTGCGAATAATATAGTGCACCGGGTGTCCGTGCGAAACCTCGTGAGCTGCGCCCTGAAATATCCTCTCGATTTCGGGAACCAGGGATTCTGCGCAAAACAACTCCGACGCTTTCTTGATTATTTCCTTTTTGGATAAGGGTTTGCCCGGTTCCCAATCATCGGTATATTCGTCGAAGCTCACTCCGGTCTTCCGGGAATAAACCGAACTCAATCCAAGCATATCTTTCGTTTCATCGTCATCTTCGAGATAATCATTCCTGTAAGCTACGTTTATCATTTTCCCCATCCGGCATAGAGTGACTTCTTCAAGTTTAAGCGAGGAATGCGAAATTTTACAGGAGCTGAGAAATTCACCGGCGAGAGCGAGCGCATCGTTAATACCGCTCGCTGCAGTTTGGTTTTTTGATTTCTGATTTATAAGCGCCACGCCGAGTATTAGTTTTTTCTTCTGCCTTGTAACAAGAAAAGTAAATGAATCACCGTTATGTTTTTTCCATAATGCCGCCGCTTTTTTAATCATATCCTGAGAAAAATTCTTTTCATCAGCATCATTATTATCATCATCAAAAATATCGAGTTCGTCGTCCGTGGAATTATTCTTATTTTTCGTATTGAACAACCGTTTGAAAGTTTTTGTATCCATATCGGTAGTTATCTCAAAGAATCTCAAAAATTATCCCTCCTTTTTGGGCTAAGTTTTATTTGTTTTTACGCAAATTAGTATGATTCCTTCGCATTTTTCCCATTAATCGCAAGTTAAGCTCATTAGAAAAACCCGCTTATTCGAATAGATATTCAGCATGATTTCGCCTTCCGCCTGGATCGTATCAAACGAGAGGGACAACTGGGTGTCCGAGTGAAAAGGGATTGTTGGGTTTTTTCAAGCTGTTGTTTTTTTACGTCGCTGTCTTAGCGCCGACGCCGCAAAAAAATTTCAGTTACGATGATTTACCAGGATTTAAAAAATAACAAAAAATTACATAGAAACGATATTGCCGCCAATATAATAAATATCCATCCCGCGATTATACTGAGAATATTTACCGCAATGAAGCTAAAAGCAAAAACGCTGAATAAAAAAGGAATCAGTATTAAAAATACTATCCCCAAAAAACCGTATATCATCACGGTTTTCAATAAAGGAGGTAAGGACTTGAAAGAAAATGTCAACGTCAAAAAAAAGTGCATAAACATAAAAATAAGGTAAGAGCCAAATCCGGTTATGTTTTGAGCGCCATATTTCCTTGTCAACAAACCCACAACTATAACCGGCAGTATGAAAAACAACACAATTTTAGGATATTTCGGCTTTAGCCATAAATCAAGCTCCTCGGAAACCGCGTCTATTTTTTTTATTATTTTAGTTATTATGTTATCCTCTGGATTTTCTGCGATGACTTTACATTCAAAGCCGGCGACGGTTAGTTCAAAATTTTCCGTTTTTGCGAGATCGTTGAGAAATGATATTACTTCCTTCTTATAATCCGAGATAAATTTTACGACAAAATGCTTCTTTCTATCCTGCAATATCATGTCAAGAAATTTATCTACGCCAATGGCGATTATTTCTTGTATCATAGGTTTTAAAGCTGCAAGTAACTCATAATCCAAATCCCGCTGCATCTTGGTAATCAACGAAGGATAATCAATATCCCCGATATTCAAACAAAACCCCAATTCCATGCCCTTAGGTTTTGGTTCAAAGGGAACCAAATTATGGACAGTAAACGACAATCCTTCTTTTTTCAGCCGTTCATTTAATTCTTCAACAATTTTATTTTCATAGCGTTTTATAACCCAGATAGCGCTTTTTCTATGCTTCGGTATAAATTTTGAGAAAATTGTCCATTTTTTTTCTACGATTTCCATGTCTTCCGCCTGCTGTAAAATTGAGCCGTAATCTACATCTGAAATAAATATCTCCAATTGCAAATCACCCAAGGGAAACTCAGGCTCCTTTTTCTTCAATCTTTCTTTAAAAGTTTTGATAACGGATACGGCGAATTTCTTTATCTTTAGACCATCAGGAGATTTTCCATCACCATCAGGTGTGGATTTAGTTGGCTTCTTTGCCGCTTTACTTTTCACAGTTTCCACAGTTTGGGAAACGGATTCTTTCGTTTTTTTTAGAACTTCCGCTAAACGTACCTTAAAATCCACAATTATCTCCTCCAAAAAAAGAGCTGTACTGCACGTATTCAGTGTAGCACAGCTCATACTCCAGGATTATCACGCGCCCCACTTTCAATACCCTGTAACCTGCGCAAAAATTCAGGCG
>Ga0099364_10005022_pt1 | contig 19786 bp, 15 predicted proteins | sample TergutTh196P3_FD_73070 | JGI IMG/M metagenome (GOLD analysis project Ga0099364, IMG submission 73070) | Microcerotermes parvus P3 segment gut microbial communities from Pointe-Noire, Republic of the Congo - Th196 P3 | ecosystem: Host-associated > Arthropoda: Insects > Digestive system > Gut ... | reverse complement strand
GGCGCCGTACTGCACGATGTTCTGAGGATCGAAATCGGCGTCGTTGGCGTTATTCCCGTTTCTGTCGAACGTGAGCTGCTTGGCGACCTCGACGAACTCGTCCCACGTCCAGGCTTCTTCCGTGGTTTTCGGGGGATAGGCTACGCCCGCTTTGTCGAACATATCCTTATTGTAGTAAAGCATCAGTATTTCGTTCGCGACGGAGTAAGCGACCGGCGCACCCTGGTATCTGAACGCGAGCGAATCCAGAGGCTTGCTCTCGCCCGCGGCATACATGCCGCTTACATCCGCGAGCATACCCTGTTCGGCCCACTGAAGCACTGCCGACTCCATCATAATTCCTGTGTCGGGAAGCTCGCCGGCTATTGCCATCGTGTTGAGCTTTTCCACATAACCTTCCCAGGGAATGGGCATGAGTTCAACTGTGATTCTGTCCTGCGACGCGTTGAACTTGTCGATGGTTGCCTGTGTGACCGCCTGCTCGTCCGCCGAACCCCATAACGAGTAGGTGATTGTGACCCTTTCCGCTGCTGATGTCAAACCCGCGATGCTGAAAAGCAAAGCGATCGACACGATCATTACAGTAACTTTTCTCCGGTGCGCTTTCATTTACTTTCTCCTCCTTATATGTTTTTTTAGCCGGAAGATTCCGGCAAAACGGGAACAGTGGGAATATACACGCGCATTTCATTTTCGCCCCGGTTGGCCCAGAGGAAATACGGTATCATCTCAATGGGGGCGCTTTCAAACTCCGGCGGCGAGGTCGAATATAGTTTGTTTTGTTCGCTTCGGTATTTATATCCGGACGATTTAAGCGCGATTGTTTCCGCAGGCAGACCCGGAGGGGGCGGAGATTCTTTAAACGCGGCTTCGTTCGGCAGCAGAAACGCGCCGAGCCGTTCTCCGTTATCAACCTGTTCAATACAGTATACAAGCGGACCGCGCATGACGGCGGCTCTGCCGGCGTTGCTTCCTACTTCCGGCGAACAGTACGCAAGTTTGGGGCGCATATCGAACGTAATCCTTATTTCGTCGCCCTGCCAGTCCTTTTCGAGCTCAATATATCCATTTGCGGAGTTATACGGTTGTTTTTGTCCGTTTACCTCGACTGATTTCACCGGCGCGCATTCGGGATTGCGCAGGAACAGCCTGTAGAGGCCTCCGCTTGCGGTGAACACCGCCTCGCTACCATACGGATAACCTGTCTTTACGGCAATGCTTCTTTTTCCGTCCCGCGCCGCTCCCGAGCAATATAAATTTACATACAGCCCGTCGGGCGACGAAGCGTATATATAACCTCCAAGCCCCATTACTGTTCGCGCGATGTTGGTGGGACAGCAGGAGCAGTCGAACCATTTCCGGCGTTCCGGCCTGACGTGGCTGTAATTCGGGTTGGCGGCAATCCTGGACGGTTCGACCTCAAGCGGATTTACGTAGAAAAACTCCGTTCCGGAAAGCGATATACCCGCGATGACAGTGTTGTACAGCGCCCGCTCCATCGTATCGGCGAATCGGGCGTCTCTGTTGCGGGCGTTCATTCTCCGGCAGAACATCATAAGACCGATGGATGCGCAGGTTTCTCCATATATGAGGTCGTTCGGCAAATCGTAAGCCGTCGTAAATCTCTCGCCCGTTGAACATGACCCTATCGCGCCGGTGATATACATCTGCTTTTGCACTATATCGTCATACAGCGCGTCGCAGGCGTTTTGCAGCGCCGCGTCGCCAAGTTCCGCGGCCAAATCCGCCATCGCGGAATACATATAGACCGCTCTTACCGCATGACCCACGGCATGTTTTTGCAGCGCGGGCGGAATATGGGATTGCGAATATTTCCTGTCAAACGCCGCCAGTTCAGGGAAAATATCGCGATATCCGGGCTTTTTGCGCTCCAAATCCAAATAATTGGGGGTTCGTCCTCTTTCGCGTATAAAATACTCGGAAAGCTTCAAATAACGTTTTTCGCCGGTCGTCTCATACAATTTAAACAGCGCAAGCTCAATTTCCTGATGGCCGGGATAACCTTTGAGCTTACCCGCCTCCGATCCGAATGTGCCGTCTATACAATCCGCGAAGCGGATGGAAATATCGAGAAACCCGCGCTTGCCGGTAGCCGTAAAATACGCGATCGCCGCTTCGATCATGTGCCCGGCGCAGTAAAGCTCATGGCCGTGCTGGAGGTTGGACCAGCGCGCGCCTGGTTCGGCTGTTGAGTAATACGTGTTTATATATCCGTCCGGCTGCTGAGCTCCGCCTATCAACTCTATAGCATTGTCCGCGATCGCTTCCAGAGCGGGATCCGGCTTCGTTTCCAGGCTGTATGCCACCGATTCGAGCCATTTATAAAGATCGCTGTCCTGAAATACCATCCCGTAGAACAGCCCCTCCCGTTTCCCCGCCGCAATCTCGAAATTTTTTATGCAGTGACTGCGCGCGGCGTCAGGTACTCTGTCATTAAGAACCTCCCATTGATACGGGATCACTTTTTCGCGTACCATGCCGACGTAGCGATTCCAGAAAATGTCGTCGATCACTACGTTTTTCAGCGGAAGCTGCTTCAATCTGCTCAAATGAGTCACCCCAATCACCTAATCGATTAAACGCTTCGCGGAAAAAAAACCGCGGCTTCATTTTTTTGTTTCAATCTATCCACGGTGTCACGAAAAACAAGCTTACTTGGAACTATGACGCCGCGCTCTTCAATATGCCCGCTTCGAATCATATTAAGCGCTATTTTTGCCGCCTCCAATCCTATGCCCTTCAGGTCGATTTCTATCGTCGAAAGTTTTGGGCGCACAAAAGAAGCGATTTCCCGGTCGTCAAACCCGATTACGGAAATTTCGCCGGGGATTGTAAGCCCTGCGTCGCTTATCGCGTCCATCGCTCCCGCCGCCATAAGATCGTTCATCGCAAACAAGGCGGTCGGCCTGTCTTCGTGTTCTTGTTCAAGCAGCTCAGTCATGCAGGAGTAACCGGAATCATATCCCCAATCGCCGTTTTTTACAAGCGCGTTGTCCAACACCAATCCTTTTTCCTTAAATGCCTGCTGGATGCCCCTCATGCGCATCCTCGCCGGAAACGTGTGGGCATGCCCCGTGATTATCGCGATTTGTTCGTGCCCCATATCAAAAAGGTAACGCACCGCGTCCGCCGATATATTCTCGTTGTCGTAAGTAACGGAACAGGCGCCGGGATCGCCTGTTGTTGAGTACGCGATTACCATTGGCTTGTCCGTCTCGTTTATTACGCCTGAAATATCGCGGTCGAACATGCCGACATAGATAACCGCGTCCACTCTTGCGCCTAAGAGCAGCGAAATCGCCTCGTTTACCTTGTCCTTTTGCTGTGCGATTTGATCGTATTGATTAAACAAACTTTCAAGCATCCTGAGGTCGTTCAGTAATATGTGATAACTGTTTTGCTCTGCGTACTCCGATATTCCGTTAATAATGGCGGGGACGGGAAAACCCATTATATCCTCGACCAGAACCCCAAGGGTATTGGTTTTTTTAACGCGAAGACTCTTCGCAATATGGTTCGGCTGGTAACCGGATTGCTCAATAACGTCGAGTACGCGACGCCGTTTTTCGGGCGCCACGTTTTTTGAGTTGTTAATGACATACGAAACCGTTGCCGTGGATACTCCCGCGATTTTCGCGATTTCTTTTATTGTCGTCAGAGCGCCGCACCGCCTATGAGACAAATTTAGTTAAACGATTAGATTAAAGATCATTCTATTCCACGCGTAAAAATTTGTCAATAAAATTTATTTAATATGTCTTAATATCATTTTATACAATATTTTTTGAATTATTTTTGGGAAAATATTTTTATAATAAAATCAAAAACAGCGTATAAAAATATATTTCTCACTGAATTTCGGCTAAACGATTTGCGAATTCAACGGTTCATACCATTACTCCCGCCGTAAGAACCGGGTCGAGTATATGCAGAGAGTAAAGAAAAAGGTTTTCACAACCGAGTGTTTTCGAGTCTTGACGCATTGGAAAATCATTTCGTGGATGAACTTCGAAAACTCGAAGACGTTCCGGAGATCACCAAGTCTATTGTTAGTTGGCCGTGGATTATTGAGGCATTAAAGACTTATAATCGGAATAAGACCTCTGCCAGTCTTGCCCGCACTAAGGGCTGCAACGCGGGTCGTGGGTTACTCCCGTATTGTGACGCCAGTAAATTCGTTCGCATACGGAATCGAAGGGATACCACCGTACCCCTCGACACACTGCGCGGCAGCTTTGTTAGCGGCTTTGAGAAGCGATAGCAGTGCATCACGTTCCAGATAGTCGACGCACATTCCGCCACGCACGAAACCCTCAACAAACACGCCGAAGTGGCAGTCGCCCGCACCGGTCGTGTCGATAGGCTTAGCCGGATAGGCCAGGGCATGACCACTCTCATACGGCGTATAAAAACTACTGCCCCGCTCACCGGAAGTGACCACGAGCAAACGTGGACCCCGTGCCAGAATCGCTTGCGCCGCAGTGTTTGCGTCGAATTCATCGGTTAGCAAAACTAATTCCTCGTCGGATACCTTGAGTATGTCAGTCTGCCGGATGACCTCACCTACTACAGCCAGACCGCTGTCTTTATCTTTCCAAATGTCTTCGCGCCAGTTGATGTCATAGGTGATGAGCTTATCACGCGCCCTAGCGTAATCCAGCGCGTGAAGCGCAGCCTTGCGGGAAGAGGAACCGGACAAGATTAGCGAAGTGACGTGTACCGCTCGCGCTGCTTCCAGGATGTCAAGCGGGACATCTTCACGCGCAAGCATAACGTCTGCCGTGTCGTGATGGTAGAAGACAAATTCGCGCTCGCCTTTCTCGCCGAGGCGCACGAAAGCGCAGGGAGTCAGGTGCGCCGGGGAGAGTGATACGCCTCGAACATCAATTCCCTCGTGAGTCAATGTCTTGCGCAAAAAGCGCCCAAACATATCGTCGCCCACTTTGCTAATGCATGCACAACGGGCGCCACGTCGTGTAGCCGCCACCAAGAAATTGGCAATACTGCCGCCCGGGTTTTGCTCGTAAAGCGTGTTGCCGTTTTTTGAAACACCGTTTGGCGTGAAATCAATTAAAACAGTACCGATTCCCACGATATCAAACATAGGATTTCCTCCCCTGTTCTCTGCGCCCGAAATGGCGAGCACATAGTAACCGCAGAAAATTAACCGAGCGCTTCATCTCGTCCATGCCGTTAATGCCGTCCTCAATTGAGATCCATCCATCAAAGCCCGTCATTGACAACCGCCTGAAGATCGCCTCGTAATCGTTGAGTCCCTCGCCAACGACACCATGGCGAAGCGCCGGATGGTAGCCTTGACGATTGAAATCCCTGATGACCGTTTGCAGGTCAAACCCAGGTTCAACATACCGATCGCTGGCGTGCATAGTTCTGACACGCGGCGCTACTACATCCAGCAGCGCCAGCGGATCATACCCGCCAACGATTGCATTGGAAGGATCGTATTGGACGCCGAATGCACTGTCTTGGATGCGATCCAAGATTTGCAGGAAGGTTTCTTGATCCTGAGCAAATTCTGGGTACAACCAATGATCGTCTTTGTAGTGGTTTTCGATAACTAACGTTACCCCATACCGCCGAGCCGTTTTCAGGCACTCCTCAATGCAATATACAACTTGTTCAACACCCACCTCACGGGGAAGATCGGGTCGCCTTTGGCCCGACAATACGCGACAATACCGGCCACCTAGTTGTGACGTTGCAACGATATATTCATTTTGCCTAGCGATTTCCTTCTGCAACTGCGGCTCAGGCGCTGTGAAGTCCGGAGAAGCGCAAAGCATGGGGATTTGCATCCCGTAGTCTTCCACGCGTTCACGCACCACGCGAAGGTAAGTGTCATCCCACCGACGGAAAAATCTCACATATATCTCAAGACCATCACATGCGAGGACACGGGATTGCTCGATCCAATCAAACAGATCCATCTCACCTGATGACAATTCGCGGATCCAGCATTTGGGAAACGCGCTGATCTTTACCATTATAACCTCCCACTAATTGTTCCGCTAATTCAGTAATGGGTCATTCTATGAGCAGATTGAGGCATCGGAAACCTAATGGTCGACCCTACGTAGCTGCTCAACTAAAGCTAGAAATGACACTGCGTGACTGCTCAAAATGCCGTACAATAGCTCATTCTTGGCTTGGCAGGGCCCTTTGGTGAAGCGAGAATCTGTAGGATTTCCGCCAAGCAATAGGGAATTGACGAGAGTACTGGACAACCGCACATCTGCTCGATCTCCTCACGCATAAAAGCTGTCGAAGCCTGTGCCAAAACAACTGCGGCGGGCTTTGGGTATAGGTTTTCGAGATAGGACAACACTTGCGCGCGCAACCCCGGCAGGTCGTTGGCCAGGAGATGGGGCAACGCCTCTGTGCACAGCGCAATTGAAACCTGAGGCGGCAGGAGTCCAGCGGCAATGGCAATGTCCTTAAGACGCACTTGTACCGGCTCGATTGGGTTGGGGGAGGTGGCAAACAGGGTCAACGGTACACCTAACCTCACTGCTTCCCGCAACATTACATCGTCGATGGCTAATACGGGCATCCGGAAAAAACGGCGTACCAATTGCACTTCGACGGAGAGCGTAGAACAGGCGACAACGGCCAAATCCGATACTGGCTCCGCAGTCTTGAGCAAAAGGTACAGCCTGTCGAGACGCTCCTGCTCACGTGCGGCGGCACTACGCTGCGGATCCGGCGAAGCTAAAAAATCATCGTACAGATTGAACGTTCGTATAGCCTCTCCGGTGGCCTCAATGACCATTTTATCAAACGTCAAAAGCATGCTCTTGACGGTATGGATTAGCGTGATGGTCTTCATACAGCGCTTCCATAGACCGCGCGCAGAATGGGCAGGAGATGCCCTGCGGCGCTCTGTGCGCAGCGCTCCGAATCAGGGAGTTGCCGCGTTTCCACTGTGAAGGCGCCATCGTAGCCAACCTCTCGGAAGGCACGCAGAATGGCCATAAAGTCCAACCCACTGGCGCCCGGATACATCCGATTGTTGTCTGCCAAGTGGACGTGAAGTAGGTGCTTCGCGTATTGATGGATGCTGTCCACGAGATTTGGTTCTTCCACATGCATGTGAAACAAATCCATCATCAGGCCGAAGTTCGGCCGATCCACTTCTTCAATAAGCCTCTCGGCTTGAGCACATGTGTTAATAAAGTTCATAAACACATAAGCAGCAGTTTCCAGCGCAACGCTGACACCCTTGGGCTTCGCATAGTCGCAGATTCGGCGAAATCCTTCCACAGCATGCCTCCAAGTAACCTCCTGCGGAACATTCGACTTATATTCGCCCTTAATCCGCCCCGCGTTGATGGGAACCCCAAGGCACGCCGCAAAATCTATTATCCGAAAGATCCGACGCAGAGATTCCTCACGCTGCGCATCATCGGGATCGCTAACATTATAGCCAAGTCCACCCAGTTCTCCGGTGCAGACTAGAACGGGAGATAGTCCATACGCAGCAAGCCTCGTCTGAATGTCTGTCCAGGAAAACGCATCTGGATCTGTGGTCATCAGTTCCACACCGTCATACCCGAATGTGGACAATCGGGAAAATATATACCCCAGATCCCCGGAATAACAGGTGAGATCGGGGTGCAACGACACTTCCGGCGTAATCACTTGATAGGCTAAACGCATGAATTCACCTTTTTCTTTCGCAACAAGTTGCGCTCCCGTGGTTTGTCGGAGTAATGATCCAACAGTAATGCCAGCAACAGCAGGAAGCCGAACACAAGTTGATTATAGAAGGGGTTGAGCTGCCTGAATGTAGCCATGCCGCTGGAGACAAATTGCAGTGTGACTGTTGCAAGCGCCACCCCAAAGACACGGCCTTTTCCGCCCTTGGGGCTGATGCCTCCAAGCACACAGATTAGTATTGATAGCAGTGTGTACGATATACCGTAATCCGCCTTAACCGAGTTCATACGGCCCATCATAATAAAGCCGGTAATGGAAGCGAGACATCCTGAGAGAATATATGTCTGCATGTGAATCTTTCCCTTGTGGATTCCAGCGTACAGCGCGGCCTTGGGCGAGGTGCCCTGCAGGCGAAGGTTTATACCGAAGCTCGTCTTTTCCATCAGAAAGTACAGAAGCGGCACGCACAGCAAAAACAGCAGCGTCGGGATCGGTAGGATGCCAAAGAGACTACTCTGTACAAAGCGGGATATCCCAATGACAAAACCGCTGACTGCCGCGCCGCCGGTCAGGCCAATGCCAATACCGGTATATAGCCTGAGCGTGCCGATAGTGGCAACAATCGCTGGGATTTCGATCCGGTAGATTAACAGCGCGTTGAACGCACCGCATGCCGCGCCGATAACTAAGCCGGTCACGAGGGTAATAACTATCGCCATCACTGTCTGAAACCCAGATGTCTCCGCCGGGAAAAGCACGAGTAACAGCTTTGCACACAAGATACCGGATAGGTTCGCCACTCCGATAGTGGATAGGTCGGTACCGCCGCATATTAGCGCAAGCATAACACCCACCGCCAGTAAGCCGTATTCCGGAAACTGGAACATCATTGACTGAAAGATACGCACCTGATAGAACTGGCTGGGCCGGAGTATAGCCAGCGTCACCATGACAAACAGCAGGATGAATATCATCCTGCTGAGTCCAGTATCCTCTTTAAGCCACCTAGTCATCCTGTGCATGCTACACACCCCTTTCGGTGTTGACAGCGCTATGCCGCCGCGCCATGATTATCTGTACAGACGAAACCCCCGTACCGATGATGATAAACAAAGCGGTCACCATAGTCTGCCAGTAAGTGGGTACGTTGAGCAGCAGCAGACTGTTGCGAACCACCGTCAGCAGCAGAATGCCCAAGAACGCTCCGGTGAGAGTGCCCACGCCACCTGTTATACGCACGCCGCCTAACACCACGCCGGCAATGATGTCAGTCTCGGTACCGATTAGTGATGTTGGCACCAGAAATAGATTCATTATGTGTCGTGTCATGCCGGAAAATCCAGCCATCATTCCGGCGAAGCAGAACACGAAAATCTGCGTGGCAGGCACATTGAATCCTGCACGCCGCGCGGACTGGATGTCGCCGCCAATGGCATAGATAGCACGGCCAAGCATGGTGTGATGCAAGAGAAAATAGGCTGCCAGAGCAAAGATAAATACGAAGAGCACCGTCGTGGGCATGGAGGCGGAAAGGCCCTGCGCCCTGTTCTGTACGACAAAGAGGTTGCTCTTACCCAGTTCCAGAAAATTGGGCTGGAAGAACAGCTCACGGCTGCGAAGGATCCCTTGCATGATGCCGGTGAACACATTAGTGGTCGCCAACGTTACGATCATCGCTGGAAAGTGGTATTTTGCAACAAAAAAGCCATTGATAGCGCCCAGCAGCGCACCCATCGCCATTACGCCAAGGTATCCCAGCACAACGTTGCCTTCACCGCCGTAGCGCTGTGAGATCAGCATTATGATGTAGCTGGACAGCGAGGCTATCGAGGGAAAAGATAGGTCAATACCTCCGGAGATTAACACAACCATTAGACCGATAGAGAACAGCGCGTTAGGTATGAACATTCGAGCGATGTTCACCAAGTTGTTGGCAGTATAAAACTGTCCGCTAACCGCCTCAATCAGCAGCGTAGAGACGACCAGGACGAGAAAGATGTACGTCTCATTCTTTTTAAACAGCTTTTTCAATGTGGCGCCCCCTCTCTATTGCTGTGCCAACATCGCGCGGTTGAGTGTTTCTTCTTGGGTAACAGCAGTTTCATACTCTCCCGTTATGCGTCCATCCTTCATCACGAGCACGCGGTCACTGCAGGCAAGGATTTCCGGAATGTCGTCGGAGATAATTATGATTGACATGCTGCTTTGCGCCAGTTCCCGCAGTAATCTGTGTATATCAAATTTTACGCCAATGTCCACACCTACAGTCGGGCCGTTCAGGATCAGTACACGCAATTTAGTAGCCAGCCACCTGCTCAGGATGACTTTTTGCTGGTTTCCGCCGGAGAGTGTTGACACATTTCGATCGATTTCCATTGTGTTTAGGCTGAGGTTTTTCGCCCAGTGCAATACCTCGTCACGCATAGCCTGCTGATCCAGTATACCCAGCGACTTCGTGTGATGCTTGAGGTTTGACACCGCTTGATTCCAAAATATCGATTGAATATGGAACAGACCCTCTGATAGGCGATCCTCGGGTACATAACCGATGTTATAAGCCATCGCGCTTTGGATGTTAGGCAGTTGGATCGGCCGGCCATCCATCAGAATGCTCCCGCTGTCAGGCCACTCCAACCCGCAAAGTGTCTTGGCCAACTCAGTCCGCCCGGAACCCAACAGTCCTGCGACGCAGAGAATCTCACCTTCTCGCACACCGAAAGAAATATCTGCATACGCACCCCTTTTGCTTAATTCCTTCGTTTCCAGTACCGGCTTACCCTCAACGCGAGTCCCCTTGTTTTCGTACACGAATTCGCGCCCGGTCATGTAGAAAGCAAATAATTCCCGCGTAAGCTCCTCGACTTTACCGGTGTTTACCCGCTGCCCGTTGCGCAAGATCGTGTAGTTTTCGGAAATTTCAAACACTTCGTCTGTCTTATGGCTAACAAACAGGACGGCAATTTGCTCATTCTGAAGCATTTTTACAATGGAAAAGAGCTTGTCGACTTCTTTTCGCGTAAGAGCCGTGGTAGGTTCGTCCATAATTATCAACTTCGCGCTGTGTAACAGCGCGCGTGAGATAGCGACCAACTGCTTATTCGCTACGCTAAGGTTGCCTACCAGTTCGTCCAAATCTATCCGGAACCCTATACGCTCGATGGCTTCCTTGGCAATTGCGCTCATCCTGGTTTTGTTGACTAATTTTCGATGGTTCATGATTTCCGTGTTGAAGGCGATGTTTTCACGCACCGATAGGTTGGGAAAAATGGAAAAGTCTTGGTAAATGACCTGAATGCCGCGGCGAATCGCGTCAATTTGAGTGATATTGCGACACTCCTTGCCTTCGATGGAAAACGTGCCCGCGCTGGGCTGGTGCTCACCGCAGATTATCTTGATCAGCGTAGATTTGCCGGAACCATTTTCTCCAGCAAGCGCGTGTATTTCCCCGTGCCGCACTATGAGATCCACGCCATCCAGCGCCTTGACGCCGCCAAATGTCTTGCTGATACCCGCCAGCTCAATGATTGGCCGCGTTTCGTTCATGGTCTGCCCGCCTTTCCGTCTTCCTGAGATTTATGAAGAACCCGCAGGCCTTCATACGATTCAAAAAAATGTTATTTTTTTCAGATATTTCCTGACAGCCGCCAAGCCATCAGGAAATATCTAAATATCATATCGAAATACCAACGCGCTCCAACAGCATCGGTTTTGAAGATGTGCCGAATGTCATGAGCAGATTAGAAGTCGTAGTTGCCCACCGTTTCCTTGTTAACCGTAACCATGCCCTGACCCTCAAAGTTTTTCGGGTTGCCCGCGCTGGGTTGGATACTGTGATAGCCTTCAAGTCCCAAGTCTAAGCCAGCCTCAATCGGTACGCCTGAAAGCATTTTTTCCGCCAGTGCACACATGGCCCAACCTGCTCCGGCCGGATCCCACATGCAGAATTCAATCAGGGAGCCACTGGCTAGGAACTGCGAACTCTTCAGCGGCGTACCCAGCCCGGCGATTGCGAAAGAACCGGAAAGTCCAAGCTCCTCGACAGCCTGCGCAATGCCTGGCAAATCAGCTGAGGAGGTACCCAAGATACCCTTTAGATCAGGATATTTCATGATGAGTTCCTTTGCCTTGGAGTAAGATATCTCGGTCAGGTCGCTGGACTCGACGCGGGAATCACTCTCAAGCAGTTGCATATTTGGATATTTTTCCTTCTGCCAAGCTATCGCCGCGTCTGCCCAAAGGTTGTGTGAGCCGTTGCTCAATGAGCCAACCATTGTTGTATAAAAGCCGGTTTCACCCATTTGCTTGGCAAGGGATTCCATCATGAAATGGCCGAACATCTCCTGGTCGAACGCGTCGATCGAGTAGTCCTTGACGTCAACGGTCGTCCCTTCATTAACGATAACGACGATCCCCGCGTCCATCGCGCGTTGCAACGCAGGCTGCACAGAGTCGATGTCGACCGGAACGACGCATATCGCGTCGACGCGCTGGGCGATTAAATCCTCCAGAATCTGTAACTGCGCCGCGGCATCAACTCTGGACGGGCCACGCTGGTAGGCGATGTTGCCGCTGGCCCTCGCGTAATCACGCACTCCGAGTTCTTGGCGAAGACCCCACTGGCTCTCCGCATTTTTTGCCACAACAGCGATTTCATACTGTTCTGCTGACGCCACGTTGTCTCCAATCATTGGAAGAATCAGTGCGAGAACCAGTACCAACTTAACAAAGATACAAAACAACTTCTTCATAATACATCCTCCTCTTAAATGATGTGAATCGTAATGACTACCTCAAGCCGCTCTCCTATTTTTATTCGTTGCCAGATCCCCCCCTTTGCTTAACAAGAGTATAGTTGTCTAGAATCAGATTACCTGTAATCGCGGCCGCGCCATACAAAATGGTATCCTTCCCAAACCGCGAATACGTGATAGTCAGGTCATCGTAGAGCACAGGCAAAAGCCGCTCACGCACCGTCTCCTGGATAACGTTCATCAACAACGTTCCACCACGCACCAGATCATCACTGATGACGATGTGATTTGCATTGTAGAGGTAGACTGTGTTGACAACCCCAACACCAAGGTAGTACCCCAACCTACGAATCAATTCCAAACAATACGTATCGCCCTTCTCGCCACCGACGAAAATAGCTTCCGATGTGATTTTTGACAGAGCATTCAGGCAACTTTCCGGGTGTTCTGAGAGTCTTACCTCGGCATCTCTCACGAAGGCAATGGAAGAACAGTATAACCTAAGGCAACCGCGATTGCCGCATGAGCATAACGGACCGTTGTGGTCAATCGACATATGCCCAAGTTCTCCGGCAATCCCCCGCCAACCTGTCAGTATCTGACCCTTTTCGATGATACCGGCGCCAATACCGCTACCGGCCAGCAAGTGCAACAACACACCATCATAGGCTTGCGACCCATACTGCCACTCCGCCAGCGCACCGGCGTTCGCGTCGTGCTCGATGCATACAGGTAGTTCGTATGCTTGCTGGAATTCCTGGTAAAAATCCACCGTATCCCAGCCGGGGTAGTCGGCCATTAACGCGATGCGCCCTTCGTTGCGCAGATACGGACCAGGTACCACGATACCAATGGCAAGTATATCGGCATATTCTACGAGTAACGTGTTGATGGTACGTTTAATGTCGGCTACGATCGCGCCGACGTTACTTTGCCGATCCGTTTGATAGGTTGCCTTTTCATAGAGCGTCCCTTTGACGTCAAACACACCGAACTGATAAGAATCACGGGAGAGTTTAACGGCCAGGGTTTTCATTTTGTCCGCGCGGAGCCGGATACCAATGGAACGTCGGCCCTTACGCCCCTCGACACTGCCGATTTCCTCAATCAACCCCATCTCCGTGAACTCCGCAATGATCTTGGAAATCGAAGCTTGCTGTAACCCTACTTGCTCGGCAATCTGCACCCGCGTGTAGATGTCTTGCCATGCGAGCACTCGGAGGACAAGTGACCGGTTCATTCCCTGCATCACATCTGCGTTCCCACCCTTTGCACGAATCAATAGAACAAACACTCCTCTATCAAGTTCAATATGTTAAATTTAATTCGATTTATTATTCAACGCGAGAAAATCATTATACTAATATTATTAGGTATTTGCGTAGATTTGTCAAGTTCTCGTGTCCCCCCGAATATCCAATCACCCCTCCCCGAGGGAATTTTTCTGGGAAAATGAGGATTTTTTTGTCCTCAAAAAAACATAAGAAAGGCACTCCAAGCTGATTGCGGGCTTGGATTGCCTGGAGTGGGTTTTTTGACAAAAAACAATTTGCGCATTGCTTATGCCGCCGATGTGATTACAAGCAATGCTTTTTTGATGCCATACGCGGTCATGACGCGTTAGCGCTGCATTTATTACGCGAAGCAACCGATATATGGGATATGGAATTCTGTCGCTGATCCCAATATTTGATCCGGACGATTATAATAAGCGACATCATGTCCGAAACAGTATTTGGGACTTGAGTAGCATCGAATATTCGGGTAATTTTTGACACTAATAAAGGGAGGTAAAGAAATGGCACGGAATTCTATCTTCATCGTAGGCGCGGGCAGAGAAGGCAAGGGATTTCTTGGTGAAACTTTTACCGCCGGAGGCTGGCAGGTTCATTTCCTGGATAAAGACCCCCGCGTCATAGACGCGTTGAATGGCGGGAATTACAACGTGACGCTTTATAAGGCCGATGGAACATTTCATCATAAGGTAACCGGATACAAAGCATACCTTACGGATGATTGTTATTCATGTTTAGCGGCATTGACAGATACTGATTTGATAGCGCTTGCCATCTATCCCGAGGACATTCCCGAAGCAGGGGAATATCTTTCGGCATGCCTGGCAAAAAGAGCGCAAACAGCCCCGGATAAGAAATTGACCATTCTGAGCTGTACCAATAAAAACCATATCATTGACTGGGTTGAGGAGAATTTTACCAAGCATCTCGACGCGGATACAAGGCAATGGTTTCGGGATAACGTCGCTGTTCGTGATGTGATCGTTCGCCGTTCCACAGACGCGGAAACAAATTATTCTCTTGAAATCGTGACCGGAGTTGTCGCAACGCTGCTGATTCAATCTCCAATTTACGCGGATCTGAGTGAGCTTGAATGGATGGAGCTGTATGACGGCGTAGAACAATTGAAAGATATTAAGTTGTGTACGTATAACGCGCCTCACGCGGCTAAAGCATATGCAGGTTATATCAAAGGATATAAGACCATTAACCAAGCCGCGGCGGATCCTGAGATATCGCATTTGGCATCGGAGGTTCTCAAAGAAGCCGTCGCCTGCCTGAGCCTTGAATACTCCATGCCGGAGGAGGAAATCTGGAAATTTTGTACTCTGCCTAAGACTGCCGAGCCGATGGATGACTCGATCTCGCGCGTTGCGGTTGACCCAATCCGTAAGCTTGGACGTTATGACAGATTAACCGGAAATGCCATGCTGTGCGTTAAATACGGCATAGATCCCAAAGCTCTGATTACAGCTATCGCCAATGGTATGGCGTACGATGAGCCATCCGATAAAAATGCGCGGCTTATACAGAAATATATTCGCGATTTGGGTATTGTTAAGGCAACCGCAAAAGTGTGCGGGCTTCCTGAGAACCACGAAATTGTTCTGCGGGTAAGCAAGCATTACGACACTATCTGACCTGCATACCGGCGGCAAATTTTTCGCATAAAAAGAAACCGCGAATTAACATTCGCCGTTCTGCTTTTTCGTGATTTTCTTTATCGTCATCAACGCGCCGCACCGCCTTCGAGAAAAAATGAGCTAAACGATTAGATTAGCCGTCATTGTATTTCACGCATAAAATTCGTCAATAAATTTTTACCGGGAGCATTCCGTTTGCGCTCCCCGATTTTTTAGACAATCCAACACCTTTTTACCCGGTAATTTCAGGAATTTTTTCACCTTTCTACCGGGTTGCCCTAAATATATGTTACAATGCAAATATGAAAAGGAAAATAACTGCAATTTTTGATAAATGGAAGAAAAATGGGGCCCGTAAGCCGCTGTTGGTTTATGGAGCCAGGCAGGTAGGGAAATCATACGCGATTCGGGAGTTTGGTCTGCAAAATTATCAAGATTTAATCGAAGTTGATTTTGAGAGGGACGCTTCAGCCAGAACCGTCTTCAATGCCGACCTCGATCCTCAAGATATTATCAGATCGCTTGAAAAAATATATAACAAGCGGATTGAACCGCAAGAAACTTTGATTTTTTTTGACGAAATTCAAAGCTGTCCCCGGGCATTGACTTCTCTAAAATATTTTGCCCAGGATATTGAGCGAGGCTCAAGCCGCTGCCAAATTATCGCCGCCGGCAGTCTTTTAGGGGTGCTTACCCAGCACAAAAGGGAGGACACCTTGGAAACTATTGCTTTTCCCGTGGGCAAAGTTGAGGAAGTGATTGTTTATCCGTTGGATTTTGAAGAATTTTTATGGGCGTCCGGCCGAGAATGGCTGGCAGAACAAATCGGCAAGCGCTTCCAGGAACTCTCGCCGATGGATGAAGTTTTACACGAGCAGGCTTTAAAAGCTTATCGGGACTTTTTAGTGGTGGGAGGAATGCCTGAGGTTGTGGCGCGCTATCTTGATCGCGATGATTTCAGGCAGACCCAGAAAGGCATTATTGACAATTATATTTCCGATATGACAAAGTATCGGGAGGACAAACTGCAGAGCTTGAAAGACATTGATGTTTACAGCTCCATACCCGCTCAATTGAGCCGTGAGAATAAAAAATTTATTTACTCTCTCGTCAAAAAAGGCGCCAAAGGCCGTGACTACTATCCTTCAATTCTTTGGCTGAAGGACGCCCGCATTGCTATCAGGTGTCTTAAAGCCACTGTTGGCGATCTTCCGCTGAAATCAAGCGAAAATAAGGACTTTTTTAAGTTGTATGCGTCCGACACCGGCTTGCTTTGCCATCAACTCCAGGTGACTTTCAGCAATCTGAATCTCTATGATAGAGGTTTTCAAGGCGCGGTCACCGAAAACTATGTTGCCTGCTGCCTTCAAAGTAAAATCCAGTCTTTGATTCACGAACTGCATTACTGGAAAGCCGGTGAGAAAACCGAAAGCGCGGAGGTTGATTTTTTAATTGCCACGGGTGACGGCAATATCCCGATTGAAGTTAAAAGCGGCGTGCGAGTGCGTTCGCAGAGTCTTAACATTTTTATAAAAAAATACTCGCCTAAGTACGCTATCCGCTTGAGTGAAAAAAACTTCGGCCGGCAAAACAACATCAAATCTCTTCCTCTTTACGCCGCCTTTTGCATTGAAGATATGATCTAGGAGTTTGTCCGTATCCGTTCCATAAAAAAGGAGCCTGCGTTTTCACGCAGACTCCTTTTTATTTACTGTTCCCCGACGGGGATGTTGAATCTTTGGATGTCGAGCGCGCGCCCGGACTCGTCGTCGATATCCACGATCACTCCCTGGGCTCTTGCCCTTGCGCGCTCTATCTCGAATTTGCCCGGCGTACCGTTTAAAAATTTCGGGATTACCGATTCGTAGCTGTTGCCGATAACGCCGCCGTGGCCTCCGGTCATGCCTGCGTCCGTTATGTAAGCGGTTCCGCCCGGCAGTATTGATTCGTCCGCGGTCTGAACGTGCGTGTGGGTTCCGGCTATCGCCGAAACTCTGCCGTCGAGGTACAACGCGAGCGCGGCCTTCTCGGCGGTCGCTTCGGCGTGAAAATCAACGAAAATCGACCTGACGTTCATTTCACTTAAAATCTCGTCGGATTTTCTGAACGGGCAGTCGATCGGGATCATAAAAGCTCTGCCCTGAAGGTTGATAACGCCCAACTTAAGGCTCTTTTTTTCAAAGACGCCGTATCCCGCTCCGGATGCGCCTGAAGGATAATTCGCCGGGCGGAGCACCCTACGTTCTCTGTCCAGGACGTGAACAAATTCTTTTTTGTCCCAAATGTGGTTGCCGGAGGTCATAACATCGATCCCAAAACCAAACAGCTCGCCCATAATTTTTTCCGTTATGCCGAAACCCGAGGCGGCGTTTTCGCAGTTCACTATCACAAAGTCGAAAGGCCCGAATTTACGGCGAAGAATGGGCAGGCTTTCCTTCAGCGCGTTCCTGCCTGTTCTTCCGCAGATGTCTCCGGCGAACATGATTCTCATTGGCGCTTACCTTGCGTATTCCACAGCTCTGGTCTCTCTTATGAGCGTGACTTTTATCTGTCCCGGGTATTTCATATCGGATTCGATTTTACGGGCTATATCATACGCTAGTTTTTGCATTGCTCCCTCGTCCGTCGTCTCGGGCGACACGGCAACCCTGATCTCACGGCCCGCCTGAATCGCGAACGCTTTGTTCACGCCGCCGAAGGAATTCGCAATTTCTTCGAGTTTTTCGAGGCGCTTCACATACGCGTCGAGGCTCTCTCTGCGGGCTCCGGGGCGCGACGCGCTCGCCGCGTCGGCCGCCGCCACAAGAAGCGCGAAAAGCGACTGCGGCTCTTCATCCTCGTGATGGGCCGCGATAGCGTTGATTATTTCGGGCATTTCGTTGTAGCGTTTCGCGAGATCAGCTCCTATCAGGGCGTGAGGCCCTTCCACGTTGTGGTCTACCGCTTTGCCTATATCGTGAAGCAGTCCGGCTCTTTTGGCAAGGCTCTCATCGAGCCCGAGCTCGGCCGCGAAAAGTCCGCAGAGGTGGGCAACTTCCAGGCTATGGTGAAGGGCGTTCTGACCGTAACTGGCTCTGAAGCGCAGGGAACCGATTATCTTTGCGAGCTCGGGATGTATGTGTTTGATTCCCGCTTCGAGAAGGGCTTCTTCCCCGGCTTCGATCACCTGCACATCAACGTCTTTTTTCGCCTTTTCTATGATCTCCTCGATGCGCGTCGGGTGTATCCTGCCGTCCTGTATCAGCCGCTCCAGCGAAAGGCGCGCCACCTCGCGGCGGATGGGGTCGAAACAGCTCAGGGTAACGGCCTCGGGAGTGTCGTCCACGATCAGGTCCACTCCGGTGAGCGTTTCAAACGTCCTTATGTTTCTTCCCTCCCTGCCTATGATACGGCCTTTCATTTCATCGGACGGTATTTGCACGACGCTCACCGCTATCTCGGATGTGAAGTCAACGCTGCACCGCTGCACAGCGAGGGAGATTATCTCCTGCGCCTTCCTGTCGGCGTCACGCTTTGCGCGCTCTTCCAACTCCTTCAGCCTCAATCCGATGATGTGATTCGCTTCCGTTTCGACCTCGGATAACAGAAGCTGTTTTGCTTCGTCCCTCGACATTTGCGAAATTTCCTCAAGCCTCTTGATGAGTTCGTTCTCCTTATTAGCGAGGGCATCGGTCCGCTGTTTGATTTCCTCCAGCTTCTGCCGGAATTCCTCTTCACGCTTTGCCGCGTTCTCCAGTTTTTTGTCGAGCGCTTCTTCTTTCTGTTCGAATTTGCGCTCGGTGCGCTGCAGTTCGCTTCGTCTTTCCTTCGTTTCCTTATCGACTTCCTGACGCAGGCGGTGTATTTCGTCTCGCGTTTCGCCCATCAGATCCTTTCTCGCCTGTTCTGCCTTATTCGCCGCTTCTTCGAGAAGTTTTTCGGCCTTCGATACAGCGCCCTCCTCTTTTTTGCCTTGCAGCGTCTTATGAGCGAGAATACCTCCAACAACGCCTGCAATCACTGAAAAAATTACGATCATTGCAAGATCCATTTTCTCTATCACCTCATCCATATAAATTTGTCAAGGTACATCATGCTGCGAATCCAAGTGAAAAAATACTTCACTATAAGTCTTTGCCGTTTTATTTTACAAGTAAATTTGTTTTTACTCAAGTGTAACGCGTCATTTGCCGCGCCGCGGAGCATGATACCGTGTTAGCGTATGGACTTACCGCCGAAAAGTAGTAAAATACGAATCAGTAATGGCGACATATGTTATGAGGAGGTTAAAAAGGAATGTCGGAAAAGAAAAGATATTTGTTGATGGGTGTGTTGGTCTTGGCGGCGTTAATGTGGGTCGTCCCGTACGCGTTCGCCGCCGAGGAGGAAAGGGTCGGAGGCATCGATCCTCAGAGCGTGC
>Ga0099364_10005021_pt1 | contig 19787 bp, 25 predicted proteins | sample TergutTh196P3_FD_73070 | JGI IMG/M metagenome (GOLD analysis project Ga0099364, IMG submission 73070) | Microcerotermes parvus P3 segment gut microbial communities from Pointe-Noire, Republic of the Congo - Th196 P3 | ecosystem: Host-associated > Arthropoda: Insects > Digestive system > Gut ... | reverse complement strand
TTCCGTCTTGCCCAACGCCTAGAGATACATTTTACACCTAAACATGGAAGTTGGATTAATATTGCTGAAGTAGAGTTAGCTGCAATGGCTTCGCAATGTCTGGGGCAAAGGCGTATACCGGATATAGAAATAATGAATTGCGAACTCGCCGCTTGGCATACCAGGCGAAATAAATCTCAAAAAGGAGTTGACTGGCAGTTCACAAACTCTGATGCTCGTATCAAGCTTAAAAGACTTTACCCTTTAATCGTGTAAAGCATTAGATGTTACAGCCTACTAGTATGAATTTGGGATTTTAAAACTCATTGGCCATCCATAACCACAAACTTATAAATTCCTCTGGTGTTAAAAATCTAGGAGGACCGCGATCCGCATTTGTATAACCACCAAATACCCAACCTGTTCTTCCATCTTCTAAAACAATATAAACCCAATGATCCTCTATTCCATCTATAATTACTTTTTCCTCAGTAATTGCCAGTGTGTCTATTTGTGTGAATTTTTCTAATTGGTGTATTATTTTACCATTTATTCCTGGTTGGTCTCTAACATTTAATCTTTCTGTAGTTAGCAGCCATTGTCTTAATTCTCTTTTTGTAAAAACAGTACCATCATAATCTATTCTATCTAAGATAATCCATTGATTATCAGAAAAAGGATCAAAACCTTTTACTTCTATCCATCCAATTATCCCACTTTCTGTTTCTATTTCAACCCATAAATTGGGAATGTTATTCCGTTTAATCATTTCTCTCCATTCTTCATTGTACGCTATTTTTAATGTAGAAACGGGATGATTTGTATTTAATCTATATATAATTTCACTATTTTTATCAGCTGGTAATTTGTAAACATTATATGCCAAACCAATTTGGTTGTTTTTTGTTTCATATTTTCTTATTATAAAATTACTGCCATTTATTGCTCTCCTTTCTAAAATAGTTCCATTTCTATTACCATAATTAATTCTTGATATTCTGATTAGTTCATCAATATCCAAATCGGGTAAACTTGTTAAATTTTCAGTAATTATTTCTGTGTTAGAATCTACTTGTTCGGTCATATTATTTACAAATTCATTTGTGTATTTAATATTGAGATTATTCCTTTCATGTTTTCTTACGCAGCTAACAAATAAGGAAGATAGAATAATAATTAAATATAACATCTTCATTGGTTTATCTCCGCAAGGACATCGCTCATTTTTGGGAATTCTACCAAAGCAGAAAATATTAACAGGGCGGGTTTTAAGACGGCTGTTTTGGTGTTCATTGGGGTATTATCCTTTACATTTTTTATAGCATATTTTTGGGGTTTAGTCAATGGCAAATTCGCCTCGTGCGGCGACATTTCGCAGACGACCCATTGACATAATCTGAATATTTTGTATAATTTTATATATGTATTTATTAATTAATTTTTTAAAAGCCGCTTTTATTCTATTTATTCGTGGCCGAGTACGAAACTGGAGATAAAAAATGAACAAGAAAACATTTTATTTAATTATATTTTTACTATTATTTCTTAATATGTCAGCATTTGCATCAATGTCAAGTGGCTATGTAATTAGATTAAATAATTTTACTTTAACAATACAATTTTATATAAACGATTACGAAAGTCTTAGAACAACTGAACAATATTTAATAAAATCAGATGAAGCGTTATGGGATGTTTTAACATGGGTTCATAATAATAAAAATGCTTTACAAAATAAAAATACTCATATTAGATTGAATATCTCATATAGCAATCGCAAAATAAATTATTGGGGGTTAATGGGAGAAGAAATATCTGAGGGAATAAACAGAGAAGATGCAGAAAATGCTATTCGTATCTATGGTCAATATAATAGCGGAGAAGATTTTGCAGAAAAAGTAGGGAGAATCGTATCGACTTTGTTAAGAATCCCATATATCTCACCTGACAGGAATATTGAAATTCCGATATATTTAATTTCTACCAAAACTTTTGGAAGTGAAATACCTGCTCAATTTGAAAACTCTCATATTTTCAGGGGAACAATGCAAGGACAAATGATCAATTACGCAAAAAATATGCGTTTTATTGTGTTTTGGGATATTGCAAGTGCTCAAACTTATGTAGATGAATATATAACTTCTGAATATACTCCTGAATATACATTTGAACAAATAATTCTCTCAAAAAATACTATATTTGAAATATTTGATACAATTTATTGATGTTTCAATTTTTTTTTCAAACACCGCTTTGCGGTTTCAATCTAATAATGGGATATAAGATTAACCCAACCCCAACCACCGCAAGCAAAACCAACCCTCCGCCAATGAAAAGCCATAACGGGAATTGGCTATTTTCGGTGCTTTGGGGCGATTCATTCTCTAAGTTTATTTCGCTATCTACAACTTGCTCAATCTCTTGCGAAGAGCTTTGAGCGTTAGCGTTATTGATAGTAGGTGATGTGTAATCCATAGAACCGTCTGAACGGCGTGGCCAAATTACATTTGTTAAATTGGCAGTATTGGTTTTAATTAAGCTTTGGTATTGTTTTATAAATTCGCGTTGTACTTTAACAAATGTTCCCAAATGCACTTCCATTCCGTCAACATATATGTCAAGATAATCACCATCAATATATAAAAACAATGTCATGGAATCGCCTGGATTGTATTTTCCCCAGAAAACGCTGTCTGTAATTGTATAATGTGGATATCTACGATTTTCAGTTGATTCAACACAATCTACACGATAACCATAATTTGTTTTTTGAATATTTTTTACAGCAAAATGAGTTCCAAGACCAAGTTTTATTGCAGAATTATAAAACATTGCTCGTCCATTTTGAATGTCCGCATTAGTATTATCATACCAATAGAATATTTCTCCTGATAGGATATCTCCATAACTTATTAAACTAGGCATATAGGCTAAAAGTTTATTTCGTTCCTGACTTATTAATGTATCAATATAATAATCTGGAACCCACATTTTATCTGAATTTCCAATTTCCAATGGTATATCAACTACCTGCGAAAAAAATCTTTCATTAGAATAAAGATCGGGAGGATAATCAATAAATATATCATTTCCAAATTTATCTTCGGTGCTTTCTGGCAAGAAATCTTTTACAAAAACTGAATATATAATATTTGAATAATTAAATGTTATTGCTATATGATGTTCAATTGCTCCATTATACAAACTTCCAAATGAAGCATCATTATTAGCATTTATACGATCACCAGTAGATATAGCCATGATTTCATTTTTTGTCCAATCAAAAGCCATAGAATCATTCACTGCTATATAACTTAAAGATTCTTGGGCAAATAAGGTATTTGTTATAAAAATACCTATGTAAAATAAAATATTTTTCAACTTTTTCACCTCTCAAATATCCATTTTCGTGGCAGAAAACCCCTCTTCATAAAGTGGTATTTTATTTTAGCACACTATTTAGTTTTTTTATACCTTTTTTTCACCACCACCCCAACCCCAACAGCCACTAACAAAAACACCCCACCGCCGATGAAAAGCCATAAATGTTAAGATAAAAAAACAAGAAATCTTTGCATATCTGCAGTTGTCAGTTTTCCTATTGGTTTTTTATTGCTAATCACTGTCAATGGGAGATCAAGTAATGTTCCTATATCAAAAGGTTTCATTAACCGTTTTCCGCCCAATCATAAAGGTTAGGGTGTTTTTCTTTGTCAAGTAATATATTTCCGTCTTTGTCTGCCTCTAGTTTGATTCTTTTGGGGTTTCGCTCTAAGGCTGCTATGGCAACCTGTTCGTTAAGCGTGGGATTTACAACAGGCTGAAATGGCAAACGGCGTTCCGTTATAATTTGCCTAAAGTAAATGTCAATAGCTGTTGTCTGATCTAACCCCATACGCTCCAAAAGTTGGGTAGCAAGTTCTTTTATATCCGTGTCAATTTTGACATTAACATTGGCTTTTGGCATATTATTCTCCTCACTCTAAATATAGCACATTATAACGCTACTGACAACATTTTGGCAATAAAAAGATAGGTTTATTTGGGTTGTCATTTTCTTTTCTTCACGATTACCCCAACCCCAACCGCCGCAAACAAAACCAATCCTCCGCCAATGAAAAGCCATAACGAGAATTGGCTGTCTTTGGTGGGTTTTTCAGGTTCATGTCCTATACACACAATGTGCTATATATTCCTTATTTTTTTTATTGGCTCAAGATTTCTAATCCGATCTACTGCATTTATAGAATAAACAACATCCTCATCTTTAATTTCAATTCTATGCGGGTATCGTATTTCATTTGTAAATTTATTCAATAAACTGCATTCCGTCCTAATATTTTCAAATATATTTTCTTTTCCAATACATATATCAAGTAATAAAAGCAAGTTATGAGTTTTTTCTGGATTAATTTCATTGTATGTTAAATAACCTTTTAAATATTTTTCAACTGCTTGGGCACAATGATAACAAATTATTTCAAAAGGTCTTCTTGCAGCTTGATTTAATAATTGAGCAGAATAAAAATCTTCTTCCGCAATTTGTATCCATTCTTTCACATCATTTATTTTCATATATTAATTTTCCCTTATTATAAATTGTTTCTTCTAGAATATTTTCTATTTTTCTTTTATTAAATACACTTTCTCTGTTTAATAATAAATCTACAAAAAATATTTTTTTTAAGCTTAAATCAAACATAATTTTTGAATAAATTTCCAATGTATTTATTACATTGTCAGAGGTTACTAAATATATATCTAAATCACTTTTCTCTGTTGGATTTCCATATGCGTAAGAACCATATAAATATATATATTTTACAGGCGCATTTTTGAGGATTAAATCTTTAATAAGGTCAATTTTTTCTACTAAATTTTCCATATTTTATAGTATATTCATAAAATCTACTTTGTCAACTGTTGCCGTCTTGTTTTATGATGTTTCTTCCCCTAACTTTACCCCTTTTTCCAATGTTTTACCACTATAACCACCCCAACCCCAACCACCACGAGCAAAACCAATCCTCCGCCAATGAAAAGCCATAACGGGAATTGGCTGTCTTTGGTGGTTTGGGGTGATTCGGTTTCTATCGTTAATTCGTTATCTACAACTTGTTCAATCTCTTGCGAAGAGCCTTGATCGTTGGAAGTAGTAATAGTAGGCGGTGGGTAATCCATGCTGCCGTCTGCACGACGAGGCCAATGGGTGATGCTAGATAAGTTAACAGTATTTGTTTTTACAAGTTTTTCTAGTTCAATTAAAACATTATTATCTACTTTCACGAAACTAGCAAATATATTATCAAGACTGTCAAGATATACATCCATATAATCACCATCAGGAATAAAAATCATTTCAAAACTTTGGCGTTCTGAATAGCGTGGAAAAGGTAATCGTGTTTCATAATCTGATTCCTCATAATTAGCAAATCTTCTGTCACCGGTCATTGTTATTCTATAGCCATTATTGATTGATTCGATATCAAGAATAAAGAATTCACTGCGATCAAAACCACCCATAATCACTCCGGCATGGTTAAAAACTAACGATTCGTATTCAATTGGAATAACATCATACCAATCACTACTGCTTTCCCCCTCATATTTTTTCAACCATTCTGCTCTAAAATCAATCCATTGTTTTTCATATTTTAAAAAAATACTTCTATCTTGCGAAATTAATGCATCAAGATAATATGATATAACCCATTTTTTTTCTACATTTATTGTTGTTATCCAATTTTCAGGCAAAAATATCCCTGATGCAGGTCTTAAATTATTTGATTGAATAAAAAATCTTTGATTATTATGTGTAATATCTGTTACATAATCATATACATTATTTACATGTACTTTCATAGTACCGTATCCACCATAGACCCTTTCACCGTTACTAATTATCTTTGTCACATTACTACTATTTCTAAATATTACACTTTCCGCCCAAACATTAGAATCAACTCCTATTATCAATTGAGGTTGAATATAATTTGTTTGACTCCACAAAGACAAGGTAATTTTTACAAGTATTATAAGGACAAGAACTACTTTCTTCATTTTTTCTCCTTTCAAATATCCATTTTCATAAGTTCTTCTTCCATTTCTTCAATACTTGGCAGGCTGCTTTTTAAATTTTCGGGCAGCAGTTTTGATAATTGGTATTCAGAAACACCAATGGGCTGATTTACAATTTCCAAAGAATATTGAACTTCGATACTGTCTTTTGTTTTGCATATAATCATTCCTATTGTTGGGCTGTCGATTTCTTTTTTCATTTGGTGGTTAATTGCCGAGATATACAAGCCAAGTTTTCCAATATGTTCCGCTTCAAATTTGCCTGCTTTCAGCTCAATTACCACAAAACAACGCAATTCTAAATGGTAAAAAAGCAAGTCTATAAACCGTTCTGTCTCCCCGATTTTTACAGGGACTTGCCTGCCGATGTAAGCAAAGCCCTGCCCAAGTTCCAGTAAAAACTTAGTGATATTTGAAGTTAACGCATCTTCAAGTTCTTTTTCTTTGTAGTCTGTTGTAAGCGTAAGAAAATCAAAATTATACGGGTCTTTAAGAATTTGATTTGCAAGGTCGCTTTGCGGTTCTGGCAGCAGGCGGGAAAAATTAGTAAGGGCTTTTCCCTGTGCGGAAAATAAATCAGCTTCCAAAAAATTCATCAAAACCGCCCGACTCCACCCATTTTCAATGGTTTTTTGAACATAAAACAGGGCTTCTTTTACGGACTTGCATTTGGTTATTATTTCTCTGTGATGTCCCCAGGGGATTTGAAATATAAGCATATTATCCAATTCGTCCACAAGTTGTGGACGAATTTCACTATTTCTATCATTTACAACCATAATTTGTTCGTTAGGATGGGGCGGAATTTCTTCAACAGCTTGTTGACGAATTAGGGTATCTTGTGTATAAAACAGATAAAAACGCTTGCAATACTTCAAATTTGTGGCAGAAAAACCCTGCATATCGGGGAATTCGCTTCTTAAATCTGTGCTTAACTGTTCAAAAAAGCCGCTGCCCCAAGCCGCCTCCATTTGCCGTGCAACAATATCCTGCCCTAAATCCCAATATAGGCGTAAATGCTCGGTATTTACCTTTACGGCAGCCTTTATTTGGCTTTGGCGGATTCGGCTTTTTAAGTCAATCAGCCATTGTTTGTATTCCTTGTCTTTCTTCATAAAGTGGTATTTTATTTTAGCATACTATTTAGTTTTTTTATACCTTTTTTTCACCGCCACCCCAACAGCCGCAAGCAAAACCAATCCTCCGCCAATGAAAAGCCATAACGGGAATTGGTCGCTAATTATTCCTCGCGCTTCTTGCAACGAAGTTTCTAGCAGAGGCACAGAGTACGCGGAGAAATGCGAAGGAAGAATTCTAATGATCGTTATCTTCCTCTGTAAATATAAGTGCGTTAGTCCTATTTTTAAGAAGCATTACATTGCTTTCATCTATCTTGCTAAACATAACGTTAACCATAGAAAGATTTGGGAGATTTAATAGTGGTTCTATATCTTTAATGGTAAAACCCTCAAGTTCGATATGCTCTAAGTTTTTCAAATGGCTCAGCATAGATATATCAAGCTCTGGATAGATAGAAGGTGGATTAACAGGACTCCAGATATAGAGTTTTTGCAAATTAGTAAGATTTTGCAAAGAAGTAATATCAAATTCATTAGATAAAGGTGAAAATCTTATTCCTAATTCTTTTAGTCTGCTTAATTGTGCTATATATTTTATACTTTCAGAAGATGCTTGTAAAAAATACAATTTTTCAAGATTTTCAAGTGATAGCAACACAGAAGCATCTGTACAAATATCTGCCACTTCTATAACAAGAGTTTTTAAATTAACAAGTGCTGATAATGCGCCTATATTACTTACTTTTTCTGCGTCAAGAAGTAAGTAATTTAAATATTCCAATTCAGATAAAATTTTAATACCGCTTATATCTGTTAATAGATGGTTACGAATTCTTAATTCTTCTAAATTGACAAACTCTAACAATGGAGAAAAATCTGAAAAATTACCAGTGTCTGTAGAAAGAAGACTTAAAGAAGTACTCTGTTTATCCTGTGTTTCAAGATACATCTTCAATCTTAAATTTGAAGCTTTTTGATTTCGCATTGATGATAAATATTTTTCAAAAACAATGTCGTCTTCGAGTAATTGTGTTACTTCGACAATTTCAATGGAAAGATCGCTCGGGTCAATAATTATAATACCTCGGCTAATTTCCGTCTCTTCTTCATTAATTTCTATTTTAGGAGAAATAGGTTTAATATTAATAAATATGAAAAATAATAATATTGCAAAAATAGATAAACCAAATAATAAATGAAGCTTTTTTATACCCATTGGATAATACTAATATAATGCGAGCTTTTTGTCAATATATTATTTTACCGCCAAAAACCAAACCTTCGCCGATGAAAAGCCTTTTGCTCCTGTTCCCTGATTTTGTGATGCTTCGGAGTTAATCACTTGATCCATATGAGTTTGTAGAAAAAAACGATAAATTTGGCAAGGATTTAAGTACTTCGGCATTTTGAAGCTCAAATCCTCTAATAGCAAGATATGTTAAATGTGTTAGATTTCTTAACGGACTTACATCTAACGGCAAAAGAACACTTGAATAATCAGAGCGTTCTTGGTCAGCTATAAGCTCTAACCTTTCTAAATTAGTGTTATTGGAAAGAAAAACAACAGATGTAATTGATTCGTCAAGGTAGAGTGCAGTTAGATTGCTCATTCTTCCTATTTCTTCATAATTTAAATATACGCTTCTTTCCTCGTTTTCTTTCATAATATTACTTATTAATATTAGCTTAGTTAATGACCTTAATTGTGAAATTCCGTTTAAATCAACCTCTCCGCATCCACTTATAGCTAATTCTTCTAGTTTAGTCAAATCTTTTAGAACAGAAAAATCTATATTATATGAACCATTATGAAATGTGATTTCTTTTAATTTATTATGTGTTCTTAAAGCAGATATATCCATTATTCTTTCACGGTTGCCTGATATGCTTAAATACTCCAATGATGTTATTTTTTCAATACCATTCAAGTTTGTTAATCTGCCACGATGTAATTGTAGATATTCAAGTGACGGAATACCGCCAAGATCAGGTATTGTAGTTAATCCTCTGCCGCCTAACTTAATAGTTAATATATCAGATATGGATCTAATCGGTGAAAAGTCAACTTTATGTGTATCATGCAACCAAATATCAAGAAATCTCGCATACGGTATTCTTTCAATGCCTGAAAAATTAACAGAGTAGTCATCACCTATATCAACACTATAACTTGTTAATTCCCATTCATCATTATCAATATGTGTTAACAAGTAATTTGTTTTATATCCTCCAATTATCAAGTAATCTTCAGACGGGATATTTGTTACTGGTATTTGATCGGTAACAATGTTATTACCAATGCTTTCTGTTGATTGCTTAAGATCTGTTTTTGTTTGTGTACAAGACAATAGAAAAAATATTATTGAACATAATAAAGTTACATAAAGATATATTATTTTTGTTAACATATATTTTTCTTATATTCAAATAAATTTACCGCATACACTTCAAAGGTATCGCCCAGCTTGAATAATTTGCTTATTACCAGTAAAATCCAAAAAAAGGGGCTGTATTTACAGCACGCAAGTTTTCCAAGTATGGGAAAACGGCTGGGGTGGTGTCCGCAGTTGACGATTTTTTTTACTTTGAACCCGGCAAGGGAAAGGGCTTTTTTGCAGGTTTTTGGCGACCAGATTGTGTAATGATCGGCAGGGCTTTTTTCCAAAAAACGGCGGCGGTTTTTACGGCCTGAAATGCCTGAAAAAGACGGGGTAGAGAAGGCGAGGAGCCCGTTTGGTTTGAGAAGCTTACGAATTTCAGCTAACACAGAGATACAGTCTTGGAAATGTTCGATTGTAAACCAGAGAGTAATTGTGTTGTAAAGTGGGGAGTGGGGAGTGGGGAGTGGGGAGTGGGGGAAGAAGCCGTGTGTTGCTTGGATTTTTAATTCATTTTGCACATATTCGATGGCTTCTTTGCAGGGGTCAATGCCACAAGGGTCAAAGTCTTCTTCTTTTGCGGCGGCAAGGAATGCACCATAACCACATCCTATATCTAATACAGGGAGCAGGGAACAGGGGGCAGGGATCAGGGATTTAATTATTTTTAACCTTTTTTTTGCCGTTGATTTTAGATTAGGAAAATCTTCTAAATAGGTTTTTCCGTATTGTTTTTTATAGTTTTCAAAAAAATACTCTTTGCCGTATTCGATAGGGGCGGGAGTAAGCCTATCCATGAAGATTATGCCGCATTTTGTACAACGGCGGTATGTGCGGTCGGAAAAGCGGGCTATTGCTTTTGTTGGCGGCACTGTTTCGCAGACGGGGCACAGGCGGTTTATTTGAGGGGAGAACGAGGTTATTAATTTTGAGAGGGATTTTGAAGTGAAATTACATATTTTCCTCGCGCGGAGGCGTCGAACCGAAGGTTCGCGGGGCACGGAGATTTTTTTTATTGTTTTAAAGCCGGCCTTTTTTGATAATTTTTCATGATATTTTGTTGGGTTAATTAATAGAACTTGTGTTCCTGCGTAAATTGCTTCAAATGCAGTAATGCCAAAATGTGTAAAAACAAGATCGTATTCATGCAGCCGTTCAGAAAGATTTGGAATAAAATTATCTTTGTTAGCAAATGTAATCTCATATCTATTATCATTCACTTTATTCAAAGCATCAAAAACTTTTTCCCCTAATTCCGCAGAATCTTCCATTCCAAACGAAATTAAAACCTTAATCTTCTCTGTGTCCTCTGTGGTTAAAAAATTTTTTGTCGGTAATGGTAATAACCCTATATCACTTATATTCGGCTTAACCTTCTCTAAGTTCGGCAGTATATCTATCAAGAAATCAAATTCATCCCGACTAGCGCCGCCTTCGTCAATACCTATAACAGGAGCAAGCTGTTTCCAGTGTTTTAATTCTTCTTGCGGAGTCTGGAATCGATCTAAAATGATTAGTTCGATTTTTTTTTCTTGCCGTTTGTTTTTTATATCGAATAAAATTGCATCTTTGCCTAATGCTTGTAATTCATCTGCCAGTTTTGTACAACGGACAAGGTGTCCGCCTCCACGGCCTTTTTCAGCAGCAGGAACAACCAAAATCATAACTCTCTCCGAAATATTATTCTTTCCCCGTGAAAACGATTCGGCTCATTTTTTAATGCATCATACAACTTAACGGCATTTTCATAATCCTCCTGCGTGTCAATTGTTAGCCGCAAATCAGGGAAACGCCACTTTTCCGGCGCAATAGGGCGGTGAAGTTTGTACATGTTTTTGTTATTGTACAAAAACGGACAAACATGCTCGCGGTCAAAGGCAGACGCGCCGTCAACAACCGCTCTTTGAAGAGCGGCGGCAGATACGCTTTCAACTCCGGCACCGTATGGAAGTTCCAAATAACCCGCATAGTCGGCATTAAGAGATACAGCTTCTTCATTTATCGCAATGGCGGCATCCGTAAAAACAAAGGGATTGTCGCCGGTTGCCCTTATTACCCGATCAATTCTAAAACGGCGGATAACCTGACAAAAGCGCTCCAATACATCTTCTTTGGGACCGGCGTGTATTTTAAAATCAGCTTCTTCGGCAATGGGGGAGAATACAGCCAAAGAATCATCAGGGCAGGCAAGTATTCGTAAATCGGCAGGAATTTGGTTTAATGCTTCCATAACTCTAAAAATAATCGGCTTGCCGTTAAGAGGAAGCAAAGCTTTCCCCGGAAGCCTTGAAGAATCCATGCGCGCCTGCAGAATAATTGCCGTCAAATTGTACTCCATAAATTGATTACATCGCGCGCGTCGAATTTCCATCTATATTTATTTTTCTTTACCCATTTTCTGCCTTCTTTAAAATTTTTCATTGCGCTAAAAAAATCCATGCCTGAATTGTGTTTAAAAAACGGAAAACGGTAAAATGGAAGATGTGCGTGATCTTTTTTAAAAACAGGAGCAAGGTTTTTTAACTTAAATCTTATATAATTTTCTTCCGCAGTAGTTTCTTCTGCCGTTAATTCGCCGTCAAACATAAGTTTTAAATGGAGGCTTAGCATTATTTTTTCACCCCAAAGAAAGGAACGAAAACCAAAATCCATTAATTGCCAATAGACTTTATTAATGGTTGTGTCATAACCGCCTATGCGGATAAAACGGTCGCGATCATAAATACCAATTCCGCAAAACGGATACAGGCACATATCCCCTTCATTTTGAGGTTCTAAACAGACAGTACGCATTTTTCGTTTTTTTGTAATTGGAGACGCAATAGTAGGAAGTAATTCATAATTGGAATTTATTATTAAAGGAACAGTGCATATTCTTTTATCTTCTTCCGTTCTTTCTATTTCCCTTTCTGCCAGGCGTCTTGCTGTTCCGCCTGCGATTATTTTCATATCGCTTTGAAGCACTAAAAAAAACGGACTGTCAATTTCGGCTGCCGCTAAATTAATTTGTTCTCCAAGGTTTATTTCTTTTTTAGGCAGAATAAACTTTACAAAAGGAAAACGGCCTGCCAGTTCCTCAATGTCATAATGAGGGGATGCCGTTTCTATAGAAATAACTTTGTCAAAACCTGTCTTTTCAATATCAGAAAAAATTGATCTATTGGGATAACCCGGAGGATTTAACACGACCAAGGAAATGCCGGAGGGAGCTGACCGCTCTTTGCCTCCCACGGCGGTATAAGGAGTAAGATTTTCGTTAAAAATTGAAGGTATAGTATTCATCGCAGTCTGTGCAAATCCCTGAATATTTTTTTTCACAGTGGTCATTGTAATATTGACCCCCTTTTTTCCAAATATCTTCAAGGGAGTCATTAAACGCATTGCCTAATGTATATTTGTTTTCAAGATCCGATCTGCAAAGAGGCACAGTGCCGTCAATAAGGATAGGCATATCGCGCATTATGTGCCAGCAAGGCTGCCTGATAATGGGCGATATATCGCTTGCCTGCTTTTTTTCCAGCTTACCGCAAAAATCGTCGTACTTTTGGATAATAACATTTTTGTCTTTCCATTTACGGTAAAACTTTTCGGTTTCATCTTCGGAGCCTTTTGTTCTTATTGTTTGAACGAAACAATCCTTGGGGAAAAGCTCTAAAAGTTTGTCAGCACAGTTTTCGGATTCTGCCGAGTTAATAGAAACAATCCATGAAACATTTTTTAATCCTGTACCTGCAAAAAGTTCAAGTTCATTATTAGTCCAGCCAATTCCGGATGTTTCTATAACAAGGGAAAGACCGGGCCGGCTTGTAACGGCTTGTATCAATTTTAATTTATAAGGATGAAGGCTTAATTCCCCCCAAAGAGAAAGGTCTATTACAGCGTCTCCTGAAAAAGAAGTAATTTTATTAAGGAGCTTTTCAAAATTTGAAACTGTCATAAAATCTTTGCGATTAAGTGCATCTGTAATTTGGGGGTACGGGCAAAGTTCGCATTTTACAGGGCAGCCGCCAAAGACTTGAATAGGGTAAAAAGCGGGAAGAGTCCGCAGGATTTCGGGCTTAGCTTGAATAAGGTTTTCCACACAAGCGGTATCAGGAATATTATTTCCATTTGCGTTAATAAAATTATTTAATAAAAGAAGATTGCGTTTTGAATCGGCAAAAAATGATAATCTATGACAGCGAAGATCAATGCTTGAAATTTCTGTTTCGATATCAAAAGCGTTTATATCTTTTTGTATAACAGAAAAAAGAAAATCACGGGTTATAGGATCATTTTTATCATCTTTATCGTTGTCCTTTGACGATTCTAGAATTTTTGAAAGGATAGCGGCAGTGCCGGGGGCAAGGATTTCGGGGGCAATTCCCTGCGGCCAGCCATCGGCATAGGAATACTCCGCTTTAAAACGGGTGTGCCTTTCGGCAAGCCTGCCCGCAAGAACGGGATCCAAAAATGGGGAGTCGGCAAAGGCAAAATACGCAAAATCGTAGCCTGCCTGAAGTTCGGCTATTTTGTCCAAAAGACTGTGCTTTGTCCAAGGGGCTGTCTGTTTTTCGATTGTGACAGTTTTGGCAACCCCCGGGAATTTTTGAGCTTGCTCCAGTGTCAAGGAAACACTGTCTTTGCCGTTTAAAAGGGGGGTAGAGGCTTCCGGGGAAAGGCTTCCGCCAAATAAAATCAATATAGCATTCATTAATTAATTATCGGCATATTAGGGTATAGGGTCTAGTAACCTGACGCACTAATTGCTAAGCAGTTTGATTTTGGCTGAAATATAATCAAGCTTATTATGATTGAGTACGGCTCTGCGGTATGGCTGACCGTTAATTTCGTCAATCTCGTAGCCGCCTCTTGTAACAAATTTCTTGCTCTTGCCTTCTTTGAACCAATAAATAAGGGCTATGTCTTTGTTGGTTATTTCGATGGCGTTTATGCCTTTTTTTCCCAAAGCACACCCGGAGTTAAACAGGCAGGGAACGGGCAGTTCGTCGCCGTAAAGGCTCTGGCGAAGGACATCGCGCTTTTCTTTGCGTTTTAATTTGCCCAGTTCTTTGCGCAGGGCTTTAACCTCTGTTTCGATGCGTTCCCTTTCTTCGCCCGTAGAAGACGGGTAAATATGGCAAAGCCGTTCAATTTCGAATTTGATATAATCAAAGCGGCTTAACGATTCAAAAAGCGGGCGATGGGTATGCCCGATTATGGAAAGGCATTGGTTATCCATCGAGAATGAGTACGCTTTTTGTTCAATATCAAACTTTCTATAGGGGTTTTTGGCATCTGTTATGTTCTTTATGCCGAATGGCTTTACGATGTATCGGAGCGAAAGCCCCACAATTCTGTTAAAATATTTATAAAGATTCATAAGCTGATGCCCGTGATAAACATAGGCGGGGACAGCACCTGTTTCAATTTTAACTGCGGAATGAAGAGGGTAGGGGTAGGACTCGCTGTGTTTAAAATAGGGCAGGTCATCGTGGTTGCCTATAATTTTATATAACCTGTTTTCCCGCGCAAAAAGATTAAAAACCCTGTAAAAGTTCTCCCATTTTTTTTGGATGTTGTTTAGCGGAAATTTTTGCAGTTCTTCGATATCACCGTTGAGTAAAAGTGTCCATCCGTTTTTAAAGTAATGTTCTTCCAGTATGCAGGCAACCATTTCCCCATTGCGGTTAAGATCGTCGTTCTTGCCATAGCCCATATGGAAATCGCTGAATATTACGGCTTTTCCGCCGCCCGAAATATCCAAAATGGAGCTTTTGGGGAAATTGCCATCGGTTAATTTGTTAAAAAAATGTTTATCCGGCATTTGGGTATTTTATAGCACACTTTTTGCAGAGATTCAAGCGTTTTTTACACAGTTTATGCAATTTTCTAAAAGCCAAATATAAGGTGTTGACATATACTATGCAAATGTGTAGTATAATAGTGAATGGATAAAAAAGCAACGGGTTTTGCTTCCCCAACGCAAGGCTATGAAGAACAGGGTATCGACCTTAACCGGCTTTTAATTCGCAATCCCCCTGCGGCTTATTTTGAACGGTTAGATACAGGCGATACAAAATCATAGGCTTGCCGAGGGGTTCTTTATTAATAATCCCGGCACATATAAAGCTCCTATGGGAAAATTCTCATTGTTTTTCTCACGATGGGTTATGCTATATGTTTTGGATTATAAGGTTATAACAGAGGCATTTGTTAGGCGGCTACGCAGAATATGAATATATCGCAGAAGCCGCCACTTGTACAAGAACTATAGATCAAGAACTAAAATTTGTCCGTTTTGGAGTATTAACTGATAACTTTTGCCGGCTTCAAAATATTTAGTAATGGATTGATTCCTAAGATTTGGAATTCCTGCTAAATTCCTTTCTTGTACAATAGTATCAAATATAAAAGTAAATTCTCCTGATGGTATTCCAACTTTTATTGTTTGCACAAGCAAGGGTGTAGCCCATTCGACTGCTGTGTTGTCAAATTGTGTAACTTTGACATAATTTGGAATCCATAAAAAACTCATCTGTTCTTCAGGAACTCCGGAATCATATACATGTGCCATCTTCTCCGATGCACAGCCAACTAAAAATAGAACTACTAAAACACAAATTCCTAATACTAACTTCTTCATAACTCATTCTCCTTCTTAGTTTTTAATCATTTCGGATTATTTATATTTCAATTCTACGAATTGCATTGCTGTTATTTGATGGCTAGAAAACCAAAAATAATTACTTGAAAAATTTTATTGCCTTATATAGGTTTCACTAGAACCACTATTATTTTTTAGTATCAGTTTATCTTTTGATATTTCATAATCATAAGATATATGAGCACTTTCTGATACAGATAGTATAAGTTGTCTTTTTTCTATTTTCCATTTAATAGAGGTGCTTTCACCTCTAGCAGTACCATCTTTAAAAAATTCCAAATCACTTGGGAAGCCGGAGTATCTACTAGATTCCGGTAGCCACTTACCTAAAATCATACTTGAATCATTTGAACATGATACAACGACAACCATAGACAAAATAAGTAATAAAACAACAATAGCAATTTTTAACAAAATTCTTTTCTTCATAACTCATTCTCCTTTTTAGTTTTTAATCATTTCGGATTATTTATTTTTCAATTCTACGAATTGATATTATTTTTTAATATAAGTCGATTTTATATAACCATATCTAGGAAGATTGGTTTCATAAGTTATATATGAATTGTTTAATTCAGTAATAGTATATTCAACTGGAACTCCCCCTTGAATAATAACCAAAACATCTCCGTAAGAATACCAAGTAAAACTCAAACTCAAATTATTATTCATAATACCAGTATTGTCAGCTCGATACTCTACAATATCTGCCATACCCTGAATATTACTTTCTTTGAGTTCCCATGTACCTATTAAAGCTGTATTTCTAATATCTGGATTGTTTTGATTTTCTTTAAAAACAGTTTCTATCCTTCCAATTTCTCTAGAAGTAATGTTAGTTTCTATAAAAGTTCCAACTCCATCAATTTCGAATGATTTTTTTCCAGAATCTTTTGGTAAAAAAGTATAATCAAATTCTAATTTGTCGGATATTTCAGCTATAAATGGCTTGTAGTTTGGAAAATAAAATGTTTCATGTTGAACATTAAATTGAATAAATTTATTATCCTTGTTCAATTTATAATCAGTTATAAATTTACCACGATATATCTCGTTTCCATCGGCTAATAATATCCAATTATCGCCTGTAAAAATTAAATGAGCTTTATCAATTCTCATAGTCCCAAGTCTTATCGAACGGGAAGATTCCCATGAACCTTGAAATTTACCCTGTTCACCCCCACAGCTTGCCAAGATTGTTACAAATAAAGCAACAATAGCAATTTTTGACCAACTTCTTTTCTTCATAATAATTCTCCTTCTTAGTTTTTAATCATTTCGGATTATTTATTTTTCAATTCTACGAATTGATATTATTTAACTGGTAGAAAACCGGAAATAATCTTTTTCCCTCTACCTCTAATAACCTAAAATAAATTGTTTTATTTCAGATGCGTTCTTTATATAACATTTGTACTTATTATTTTGAATATGAATAGTTATAGAATTATTGTTTGATTCTACATTAGTTATATTCCCAAAAGGTATTTTAAAATTTAAAATACGAATATCCCCCCAAATAAACCATTTCCCAAAACCCTTTCCTTCAACTTCTTTTTCGTAAACTTTTATTTCATTTTTTGGTATAAAAATAAGGAATAAAACTATATAAATAAAAGATGAAATTGCGATGAATAATCCTAATAATCCTAGATAAAATATACAATCGGCTAATGTAATATTGGAATATAATTTTAAATGAATAATTTCTTTTGGTACAAAGAACTCTTGTTTTGCTATAAAAAACATAGTTAAGCCTATTATTGTATAAATTAAATAAAGAAGAGAGCAAGAAATTATACCTGAATTTCCTTTGCCGTTTCCGGAAAATAAAAGATTATTTGTACTTGATATTTCTTTAATTTCACCTATGTTTTGATTTGTTTCTTCATTTAAAGATGAATTGCATTTTGGGCAAGAAAGGAGAGCACTAGAATATATAGTTTCACATTGCCTACATTTTTTGTTTGTATAACTACTTCTTGCTGAAATCCCTTCAGCTCTCCCTCTATTATATGCATTAAGGGCAACTTGTCCTTTCTTTGCAACACGAACACCAATAGGGAAGATAATAAACTTACCCATTCTAAAACATATTATTCCAAAAGGTATAAAAATAATTGTAACAAACCAAGCAAGTGCTGAAACAAAATACGAAATACACAAGGCTAACCCTACAGGAAACCAAATAATGTTTAATATAACCGAAATAATTTTACTGAATATGGATACATTTTCTTTTCCATATAGCTCGGTATCACGAACAATTTCTTTCCCAAATGGAAATGCTGTTAATTTTGCAAATTCTAAAAAAGCTCTTGCAATTGGTAACCCAATAATTGTAATTGCAAAAATACCAGCTAGTATCAGCCAAATAAGAGCTTGAAACCAACCCCAAATAATAAACCAAAAAAAATTACCAATAATTGCCATAAAAACCTCCTTTTTACAATAATACGGTAATAATAAGTATTACATAATAATACCAACTGGTCAATACCCAAAATCCATATAATCTACAATAAAAGCATGAAAGAAAAACCAGAAGAAATTAGACAGATTCTTGCCCAAAATATCAAAAAACGGCGGGAATATCTTGGATTAACACAGGAACAGCTTGCCGAGGCCACCGATTTATCGGTTCAAACAATAAACACCATCGAAGGCTGTAGAATGTGGATTAGCGACAAATCTATCACCCGGCTTGCAAAAGCTCTAAATTTAGAGATTTTTCAGCTATTTATGCCCTATAATGTCAGTATAAACAAGTCAGATGCTGAAAAAAATGAGTTTTTATTGGAATTATGGCAAAAAACTAAATTAATCGTCAAAAATATTGATAATAAAATAGACTCTGAATTTAATGATGTTCTTCAATACCGTAAAAAGATACAAAAAGACAATAAAATTGATAAAAGACCCGGTCTTACCCAAAAACGGTTTTAACTTTTAATTAAAGAATTACTTTTCCGGTACATACCCAATAACATCCCCCGGCTGGCATTGCAAGGCGGCACAAAGGCGTTCTAGAACTTTGCCGTCAACAGGTTGATTTTTGGAAAGTTTTGCCAATGTCGGGGAGCTTATATCGGCTAATTTATATAAATCAGTCTTTTTCATTCCTTTTTGTGCAAGCTGTATCCATAAAGGTCTATAACTAATACCCATATTTTCTTTCCTATATTAGCAATTATACATAAAAAACAAGAAAAAAGAAAGAAAATATAAGAATTCTCTAATAAAATGTTTTACATTGTTAGTGTTTATTAGTATTATATTAGTATATGCTAATTTAAATAAAAGGAGTCAATATGGATTATAAAAAACAAGAACATTCCCCCTATTCTCGGTTTGCATCAGCCTCGGAGATAAAAGAAAACCTGTACAAGGTCGATTTTAACGGGAAAGCCGAATACGGCGGTATTCCTTTGTTTTGCGAGAATGGAGAGGTCTATATTGACCATACGGGAGATATGGAAGAAAGTTATACCGCTAAAACCTTCATAATAATATCAGGTGCTTTTTCAATTACTTTTAGGTATGCTCTAGCGGCAGGATCCGGATAGCGTTTTCCTTGTTCCCAGTTACGAAGTGAATAAACTGAAAGCCCAAAACTGTTGGCAAATG
>Ga0099364_10005020_pt1 | contig 19788 bp, 12 predicted proteins | sample TergutTh196P3_FD_73070 | JGI IMG/M metagenome (GOLD analysis project Ga0099364, IMG submission 73070) | Microcerotermes parvus P3 segment gut microbial communities from Pointe-Noire, Republic of the Congo - Th196 P3 | ecosystem: Host-associated > Arthropoda: Insects > Digestive system > Gut ... | reverse complement strand
GTCGTCGATGTTTTTGCCCAGAAGTAAAATTTCGGCAGTGTTGTACATGCCGCGGTGTTTTTCCTGACCGATGTAAATCACGTTCTTCATGCGCGGGAAACGTTCACTTTTGAGATGTCCCCGCTCGCAGGTTTTCAGTTCCGGCAACATTGTATAGGTCATTTCCACGTAGTCGCAATCCCAAGTGCCATCAATAATGCAAAGCGTGTGCATGTCGGAATTTTCGCAAAGATATTCCAGCTCGTGCTGTTTGTAACTTGTGTTTACCGTTACTAAAACCGCACCGATTTTTGCCGTTGCATACAAAAAAGTCAGCCAGTCGGGTACGTTTGTAGCCCAAATTCCTACATGGTCGCCCTTATTGATGCCAATCGCCAACAGTCCTTTTGCCAATTTATCGACTCGCTCGTTGAATTGTTTCCAAGTAAAGCGGAGGTCTCTGTCGGAATACACAATATATTCTTTATCGGGAGTGGTTTCTACCCAGTGTTCAAGCCAGTCGCCTAATGTTCTTTCGGATAATTGCATAAGTGATGAATTAAGAATGATGAATGAAAAATTAAGAGTGATGGATTAAGAATTTTTAGAATGATAAATAAAAAATGAAAAGATAATTTTTCACTCTTAATTCATCATTCTTCATTTTAAAATGGCGCATACACAACCGCTAATATTTTTGCGCCTTTTTCTGTTCCCTGCACAATGTGGTCAATAATGGAATCGTAGTAAATACTGTCGCCTTCTTCCAAAAAATACTCGTCTTTACCGTAAGTGATTCGAATCGAACCTTCCAACACATAAATAAATTCTTCGCCTTCGTGTGAAGAAAGTACAAAATTCTTTTCTTTGCAAGGCTGCACATTGATGATAAACGGCTCCATATTTCTGCCCGATTTATGTCCCGCCAAAGAAAAATACTCCATATTTTTGCGTGAAACCTGACTGTTGTTCGAAAAATTGATGCTCTCTTCGCACACATTTTTGCGGCATACAACCGGACCTAAGGCATCGTTATCGTCCAAAAAAGTACCCAGACGCACACCCAGCGCACGGGCAATTTTAATAAGCGGAGCCAGTGAAGGCAGAATATCACTTTCTTCTACGTTTATTACTTGTTGCTGCGTTAGTTTGGCGCGTTCTGCCAATTCTTCGCGGCTGATATTTTTTGCTTCACGGAGCGAAATGATTTTTGCTCCCACAATTTTTCCTTGCGACATAAAATTGAAGTTTTAATTATAGTTTAAAATTTAAAGGCGCAAAAATAAACAAAATTATAAGATTAGCAAGGGGTTTTGTAATAAAAACAAAAAATAAATTTTGAACCGAAAATTACAATTTTATTCTTTCAACCGCCTTTTCAATCCGCGCAATTGTTTCTTTTTTTCCGAGAATTGCGGCGATGTCGAACATGTGCGGTCCTTTGGGCGCGCCAACCACCGAAAGGCGGAAGGCATTCATCACCGCGCCCATGTTGTAATTTTTCTCTGCAATCCACGATTTGACAATTTCTTCGGTATTTGCGGGCGAAAAATCGTGTATTGATTGCAATACGGATATTAATTCGCACATTAAAGAAGGCGTTTCGGCAGTCCAACGTTTTTGTACTGTTTTTTCATCGTAGGCAGTAGGCGCAACAAAGAAAAACGAAGATTGTTCCCAGATTTCGGATACGAAGTTGACGCGTTCTTTTACTAATCCGATTATCTGTTCGAGTTTTTGGCTACTGTCATTGCGGTCTTGCTCCTCAATTGCACAACACGACTGTTCTTTCGGCGATTGTGGGTCAAGCCCGCAATGACATGCTTCTTTGAACATCGTTGCTAATTCTTCATTCGATTTTTCCTGTAAATATTTATGATTAAACCATTTGCCTTTTTCATAATCGAATTTTGCGCCCGATTTGCTTACCCGTTCCAAACTAAACTGTTCGATTAATTCTTGCATCGAAAATATTTCCTGTTCTGTACCCGCATTCCAGCCCAGCAAGGCTAAAAAATTCACAACCGCTTCGGGGAAATAGCCCGCCTCGCGATAACCCGCCGATTTTTCGCCTGTTTTTGGGTCAATCCATTCCAACGGAAACACAGGAAAACCAAGTTTATCACCATCGCGTTTGCTTAATTTTCCGTTGCCTTCAGGTTTCAACAGTAAAGGCAAATGGGCAAATTGCGGCATGGTATTTTCCCACCCTAACGCACGATAAAGCAACACATGCAAAGGCGCAGAGGGCAACCATTCTTCACCGCGAATGACGTGCGTAATGCGCATCAAGTGGTCGTCCACAATATTTGCCAAATGGTAGGTGGGCAGTTCGTCGCTTGATTTGTAGAGAACTTTATCGTCCAAAATTGACGTATTGATTGTTACATCGCCGCGAATTAAATCGTGTACGGTAATATTTTCATTTGGCTCAATTTTTATGCGCACCACGTAATTTTCGCCTGCATTGATTTTCGCCTGCACTTCGCTTTCAGACAACGTGAGTGAATTTTTCATTTGTTCGCGCGTGGAGGCATCGTATTGAAAATTAGCGATTTCGGCGCGTTTGACTTCGAGTTCTTCGGGACTATCGAACGCAATATAGGCTTTTCCGGCATCAAGCAATTGCTTCACATATTTTTTGTAAATATCCTTGCGTTCGCTTTGGCGATAGGGCGCACAATCGCCGCCAACGCCCACGCCTTCGTCAATTTTTATGCCTAACCAATTTAAGGCTTCGATGATATACTCTTCGGCGCCGGGCACAAATCGTGCCGTATCGGTATCCTCGATACGCAAAAGCATAGCGCCGCCGTGTTTTTTTGCAAATAAATAATTGTACAATGCAGTGCGAACACCGCCGATGTGCAAGGCTCCGGTGGGACTTGGAGCAAAACGAACTCTTGTTGTCTGAACCATGATGTCAATAAATATTTTTAAAATTTAGTTGCTATTGCCGCAAGTTTGTGGCTTTATAGAAGTATATTTTGTCTCATTTTTTATACTATTTTCTGCAACTCGTCTAACGAAACTAACTGTTGTTCTCCGGTTGCCATATTTTTCAACATTACTTTGTGTTGCGCCATTTCGTCCGAGCCGACTATTGCCACGTATGCCACTCCAATGGCATCTGCATAGGTCATTTGCTTTTTCATTTTTGCGGGTTCGGGGTAGATTTCGGCGCATACGCCTTTTTCGCGAAGTGATTTTAACCAATCTAATGAATATTCTATTTCTTCTGAACCGAAACAAACAAACAACAATTTGGTTGCTTCCAACGAATTGGACGGATATAAATTCAGTTCGTTGAGCACATCGTAAATTCTGTCGGCACCAAACGAAATGCCTACGCCCGAAATGCCCGGCAAACCGAATACTCCGGTCAGGTTGTCGTAGCGACCACCGCCGGTGATGCTTCCTATTTGCACGTCTTTTGCTTTGACTTCGAAAATTGCGCCTGTGTAATAATTCAGTCCGCGTGCCAAAGTCAAATCCAATTCGACAGGCATTTTAACGTTTGTTTTTTCTATCAAGGAAAAAATGGTTTCCATTTCCTCCACACCTTTTAAGCCTGTTTCAGACAATGCTAACACTTGTTTCAGCGTGTTTAATTTTTCGGCGTTGCTGCCGCTCAACATTAATATGGGTTGCAACGCTGAAACGGCTTCGGCAGAAATGCCTTTTTCCTGCAATTGGCAGTTTACATTGTCCAAGCCTATTTTATCCAACTTATCAATGGCAACGGTGATGTCCGTGATTTTATCTGCCTGCCCGATAATTTCGGCAATGCCGCTTAAAATTTTCCGGTTGTTGATTTTCAACACAACCGCAATACCCAAGCGGCGATACACCTCTTCGACCATTTGTACGAGTTCCAACTCGTTGAGCAATGAATTGCTGCCAACCACATCGGCATCGCACTGATAAAATTCGCGGTAACGTCCTTTTTGAGGGCGGTCGGCACGCCAAACAGGCTGAATTTGGTAGCGTTTGAATGGGAAACTGATTTCATTTTGGTGTTGCACCACAAAACGGGCAAAAGGAACGGTCAAGTCGTAGCGCAAGCCCTTTTCGCAAATTTGGGTGGCGTGTAGGGGCGTTGCGTGCAACGTCTCTACGTCAATGCCCTGCAAAAAATCGCCCGAATTGAGGATTTTAAACAACAGTTTATCGCCTTCTTCGCCATATTTTCCCATTAGCGTAGACAGGTTTTCCATCGCCGGCGTTTCTATCTGACGATAGCCGTAGAGCCGAAATACCGATTTTATGGTATCGAATATATAATTGCGTTTCGCCATTTCGACTGGCGAAAAATCGCGCGTTCCTTTTGGGATAGATGGTTTTGACATGAAGTGGTTTAAAATTTAAGATTTAAAGGGTAAAAGATAGCTATTCCTTACCTTTTACCCTTTTATTTTTTTGTATTTAATTTTGTTTAATTATCTTGCAAAAAATTTAGGCACGGTAAACGTGTAGCCGAGCATAAGTTCGTGTGTGCCATAACTCATTGTTCCAATGTTACTCAAGCTCCAATTAAAGGCATAGCCTACATGAAACTTGCCGAAACGAAGTCCGCCCATAGGAATTGCCGCCACAGAACGACCAATACCTTTGTCTAAATTATGACGATAAGAAAACTGTATCCAATATCCGAAATTGTTGTAAGGGAAACTTTGGCTGAATTTCAAGTTTAAATCCAACTGTTTTCTCAAATTTATATCCATCGAATACGTGGCTGACGGTTCGAGGTGCGTATTTCTGTCTAATACTTCAAAGGCATATCCTAAAAACAGAAAGCCCGTAAGCGGAGCAACAGGTTCGTCTTTCCAACGAGTGGAAATTGGAATTATGTTTGTTGCCGAAAGACCGAGGAAAAATCCGTAAGAAGTATAATACATTCCCACATTGGCATTTGGCAAATAACGAACTTCGCTCACATTGGCGTCATCTACTACTCCTTTGACGGAGTTGAAACCGGCTACTAACATTTTAGCCGATACGGCAAACGACAGTTGTCTATCCAATTCTCTGTAAATCAACTGCGAGCGTCCGGAGCTTAATGGAATATGATAGGCAAACGTAAACTGTCCTCCTGCGTTGTAAAAATTCCCATTCCTGTCATTAAATACATAACCGCCCAATCCGACGTTATCGCCTTTCTTCAAGCGACCAAAATAAGTTGCGGTTTGCGTACTGGGCGCGTCTTTCAAACCTGCCCAATTTTGTTTTGCCATAATCATGAGCTGCGAGCCGCGTTCCGCGCCGGCTACTGCCGGATTTATCAAATAATAACTGAAATGATATTGGTTATACACATACTGTTCTTGGGCTTTCGCGAATTGAAATCCCCCAAAAAACGCAACAAAAACAAAAACTTTTATTATTTTTTTCATCTGTATATAATTTTATTTTTTAATTTAAGGTCAGATGGAATACGCCATGAAAATATTCATTTTCGCTTGGTGTAAAGTTTATTTTACATGGCTATTTCATGGCTGCAAAGATATTTATTTTCTTCGTTTTAAACTAAAATGACCAACTTTATTTTTAGTTTCTTTTATTCGTATTACATACCAGTATTCGTCGGAAGGCAAGGGTTTACCCAAATAAACGCCGTCCCAACCGTTTGGATATACAAAATTTTGTTTTTTTCCTTCGAATACTATTTTTCCATAACGATCGTAAATGCTGATTTGTGGATCCGAATATTCTTCCAATCCTTTAATATACAAACGGTTGTAAATATTGTCGCCATCAGGAGAGAAAAACGACGGTACCACTATCGGACTACATAAATCAATATCGGAAGTACGGATAACTATCGGAATAATGTCGTAACATAAATCTTTTACCGACATACGTGTCCATATTATGCCTTCTTCTCCAAATTCAAACGGCGTTTTTTGTCCGCGGGAAACGATGCTGTCCGTTTTTCTGATTAAATAGCGATTGTCGATTGCGCTAAGCGGCTTGTTGTAGTGCCATGTGATATTGTATTCGGGTACGCCGGCTACTTCCATTATCGGCAATTCATTCAAATCGTAATAAAAACACGCTGTATCGGGTATTGCAGGGTTGGATAATTTTGAAACAATTTCGGGGGTTTGCAATCCTTTTACTAAAAATGCGTCGCTTTCTGCCGGACAGTTTCCATTATTTTTCACAACAACTTTAAGATATATATCACTGTTAACGATAAGGTCCAAGCTCGGATATATTTTTCCGGCAATATCGGTATACAAATCATTGTCGAACGACTCTTGCCACTGGTAGGTTTTAATTCCATCTTCGACCCCGCCATTTACATTCGATGTTACGGTTATTGAAGAACCCAGACAAGCTGCTTCCGGAGCCAAAATATTTATTTCAACTGCCGTTGGCGAGGGTACGTTATAACTGTAATAATAGTTTCCCAATCCCGGCGTGCCTGCCGGCTTTAATACCAGCGTATAATCGCCGCCTGCCAAATTCGATACTGTTAACTCATTAATTATGTCTCCGGAAAACACCAAATTTCCCAAACTTGGCGTTGCCGGCGGCATGTCATCGCTGTATCCGCTTCCTGCATGGAGATTTACGTCATAGTCTTGCCCCGATTCGCCGCCGGCAAACAAGAAGTGAAGACTACCGTCAAAAGAATTTAAACAGGAGGTCGACGTTGGAGTACAGGTTACGACAGGATTTTCCGCTAAATTTTGCGTATATGCCGAAAAGGAAATGACTCCAAATATCATAAGCCAAATTATTCTCTCTGTTTTTAAAAAAAAGTGTTTCATCTGTATATAATTGGTTTTTTATCATAAAATAGAAGTTAGGCAAAGGTATGAATTATTTTTAAATTTCAATAAAAAATAAAAAGAAAATCACAAAAAAGGCTGTCTGATAGTTTCAACAAGTGAAAATCGGGTTGTTTCAAAAGATAAAATTTTTAACTTTTTGTGCAGGCAAGGTTAGAATTTCCACCAGGTTTCCCTGCCAAAATGCCCTAAAAACTGCCAAAAATGGCAGAAGAATACAAATTTACCATTTGGCACAACATTTGTCAATAACAGGACGAAACTCAATGTGTGCTTGAAAACAAAAAAGAATATTTAACAACTAAAAAAAATACAACTATGGGAAAAATTATTGGAATTGACTTAGGAACCACAAATTCGTGTGTTTCCGTAATGGAAGGTAACGAGCCTATCGTTATCGCCAACAGTGAAGGCAAACGCACTACTCCGTCTGTAATCGGTTTTATAGATGTAGGAGAGCGAAAAGTAGGCGACCCTGCAAAGCGTCAGGCGATTACAAACCCTAAAAAAACTGTTTATTCGATTAAGCGTTTCATGGGCGAAACCTACGACAGAGTACAGACAGAAATATCTCGCGTGCCCTTTAAGGTAGCGAAAGGTGAAAACAATACGCCTCGTGTGGATATTGACGGAAAATTGTACACGCCGCAAGAACTTTCAGCTATTGTGTTGCAAAAAATGAAAAAAACCGCCGAAGATTATCTCGGAACAACAGTTACAGATGCCGTTATTACCGTTCCGGCATACTTCAACGATGCACAACGCCAGGCAACAAAAGAAGCAGGCGAAATTGCCGGTTTGGTCGTAAAACGTATTGTAAATGAGCCGACTGCTGCTGCATTGGCTTATGGTTTGGATAAAAAACACAAAGATATGAAAATCGTGGTTTTCGACTGTGGAGGCGGCACGCATGACGTATCTGTGCTTGAACTTGGCGATGGCGTGTTTGAAGTAAAATCGACCGAAGGCGATACGCACCTTGGCGGAGACGACTTCGACCAACGTATTATCGAATGGCTCGTACAAGAGTTCAAAAACGAAAACAGCGGTCTTGACTTGACTAAAGACCCGATGGCGCTTCAACGTTTGAAAGAGGCTGCCGAAAAAGCAAAAATTGAATTGTCGAGCAATACGACTACCGAAATCAATTTGCCCTACATTATGCCGGTGGACGGAATACCCCGCCACTTGGTACGCTCGCTGACCCGCGCAAAATTTGAGCAATTGATAGACGATTTGGTACAACGCACCATTGCTCCTTGTAAAACTGCCTTAAAAGCAGCAGGTTACAGCACTTCGGATATTGACGAAATAATATTGGTAGGAGGTTCTACCCGCGTTCCTGCGATACAGGCGGCGGTAGAAAAATTCTTCGGAAAATCACCATCGAAAGGCGTAAACCCTGACGAAGTAGTAGCTGTAGGCGCAGCTATTCAGGGCGGCGTATTGACAGGCGAAGTGAAAGATGTGTTGCTGTTAGATGTTACTCCGCTTTCGTTGGGTATCGAAACAATGGGCAGTGTTATGACACGCCTGATTGATGCAAACACCACCATTCCGACCAAAAAAACAGAGACATTCTCAACTGCAAGCGACAATCAGCCTTCGGTAGAAATCCACGTATTGCAGGGCGAACGCCCGATGGCAAACCAAAACAAAACGATTGGTCGCTTCCACTTGGACGGTATTCCGCCCGCACCGCGCGGTATTCCGCAAATCGAAGTAACTTTTGATATTGACGCAAACGGTATTTTGAATGTATCGGCAAAAGACAAAGCCACAGGCAAACAGCAAAGTATTCGTATTGAAGCATCAAGCGGATTGAGCGACTACGAAATCAAACGCATGAAAGCCGAAGCCGAAGCAAACGCCGAAGCTGATAAAAAAGAAAAAGAGCGTATAGATAAAATTAATCAGGCAGACAGTATGATTTTCCAAACCGAAAAGCAGTTACGCGAAATCGGCGACAAAATTCCCGCCGACAAAAAGGCTACGATTGAAGCGGCTTTGGAAAAACTGAAAGATGCGCACAAAACACAAGACATTGCCGCTATTGATGCGGCTACCAACGAGCTGAACACGGTATTTCATGCCGCAAGTCAGGATATGTACAATGCAGCCAATCAAGGCGGCGCAGCGGGTAATCCGTTTGCAGACCCGAATAATCCGTTTGCCGGCGCAGGCGGTCCCTTTGGCGGCGGCGCACCTAACAACGGCGATGGAAATCCTTCGAATGATGGAGGCGTGCAAGATGCTGATTTTGAGGAAGTCAAATGATTCAATTAATAATTAATAATTGCGAAAATGCGGTAAATCAAAAGTTTACCGCATTTTTCTGTTGTTTCCCCCTGCGGAGGTAAAAGAGGCGGAAACATATCGACCAACACTGCCGCAACCTACTTTTCGATTTTCAAAACCGCATTAAAACAGGCTTTTGTAGATGAATATTTAACAGTTGATTTATCCGCAAAAATCAAGAGCATACAGGAAGAGGAAACCCGTTGCGAATTCCTTACAATCGAGAAATTGAATGCGCTTGATGGATACAGGCAACATTAACAAGACCCTCATTTGTTCCGATACCGATTTTGAAATTGCTACGCAACTTCAAATACCCGAAAGCATCGCGAACAAACAAATTGCAAGATTTTGTAATGCGGAATTGTTGATAAGGCAAGCGAACAGTTGTTATACTAAAAAAAACAGTTAAAAACAATTTTTGAGAATTTCTTTTTTGCTTTGATTGTTAATTCATATAGATATTGTATTTTTGTCTTTGATTGTCAAGACGAATAAATTTTTAGCAATATGATGTTTACAAGACAAATTAGGCAGTTACGAGAGCACCAAATACCACAAAGGGAAACAGATGTCATAACAAATAAAAAACATAAGTTAATATGCAAAAAGAAAAAATAAAAATATCAAAAGACGGTTTTGAGTTATGGTTTAATAAACCGCTTGAGAACATAATATCAGACAATTTGCCTGAAACAAAACATATTGAAAAACTATATGACATTATACACTTTATTGACATTAATAGCGAAACAGAATATTACAAATATATTAAAGAACATTTTGTAAATAATATATTGAAAAAGAACTTATTCTGCGTATTATTATTAAATTATTTGCTGAGTGAAACCGACACTACTTTTAAGAAGAAGGACTTTAATCTCAATCTCAATAATGAAAGAAATTTTTATAAATTCAAAACTGTATTAAACAGACAACTTGAAATCGCTGATAATATATTTTGGGGCGTTTTTGAATTGGTGAAAAATATTGTAAATCATGCGAAAAGAAAAGTTGACGAAAAATGGGAGGAAACAGATGGTAATCTGGTAATTGAAATCACAAAAGAATCCGCATTAAGAAAAGACAAACATAACAAAAAACTGTGGGAAGACTATTTAAAAAACCTTGCCGACAAAACAATAACGACAAAATCTTTTTTGCGTATATCACTCGAAGACAATGGAGAACGAGGAATAATTGAGACCACTTTGGAATATATGTCGGAAGAAAGCAAGTATAGAGATATTCCTGCTTACATAAAGACTCAGGATAGAAACAAAATAATGGAGAAAATAGACTCATGTAAAAACAACGAAGATGAAGCCAGATTACTTTTCGATATGTACTTTAGCGGCAGTAACTCTTTTTTGACACGACAACTTAAGCATGCATTAAAAGGAATTGGACTTTACAAATTCACGAAATTCCTTTCACAAAGCAATGGGTTTCTTAATGTGCAAACAAATAAATATAAAAACAAAAACAACACGATTGCATTTTCGCTTTTTGACACGCTCGAGCCTAGACCTCGTTTAGTTCCATCTAACTTGTTTGGATTTTCCGACTATCACATTATTCTTCCACTGCAAAAACAGACGAGTAAAAAACAAAATAACAAAGACCAAGAAAGTAACGAAAAAACAAGAACTAAAGGTCGAGAATTATCCAATAGTGTATATGAAAGAATGTTATCATTGGAAAGATGTGATCTGGAGAGTGATGGAAATATATTTAACTTTGAAGATGGTTTTAATGTTGAACACTCCGAGTATGTAATAAGGGAAAAAGGAGAAGAAGCGGATATTTATGTGTGTTCATTTGAAACGATCAAAGATATAGATATATCCCCGCTATTTCGTTCAATCTCTAAATTATTTGATGCCGATTCTGATAAAAAAGAGACTATCGTAATAAGGAATTTGTCGGAAAATTCAATTAAAAGATTATTTGAACTTTACAAAATTTCAGGCGAAGATAACGATGAACCGTTTTTTTTCGAAAACAAAATACTGCTGTTATTTACAAATGAAAAAGCAAATGGAAACAACGAAAATCAAGGCATTGTTATTGCAGGAAACAATAAAAATGAATGTTTGAAAATTAATAAATATATAAATCAAAACAATGCCAATTTTGATGTAATGTCTGATTATATGAATGACTCGGAAGATGAAGTTCGGCATTGCGATATACCTCAATATTCGTCGCTTGTTAATGGACAACTTATTGAGTTTGACGCTTTTGAATACATAGATAGAGAAAAGACAATAACATTTTTTGAAGACAAAACAAAAAAGCAGTTAGAAAAAGAAATTGACACCGATGATGGTATTGGCTATAATTGGAAAGATACTCATTTGAAAATCGGTTCAAAACTTCATTTGCGAGATTTTGTTTACGGAAAGAAAATGTTTCAACGAAGCGATAAGGCTTCTACTTTTGCTTTTTTATTGGCTAAAGATATTTTCAAAAACATAAAACCGACCATAGATGCTACTTTTGGCAAAAAAATAATTTATACGCTTGTCGGGTACGGTTTTTATTCAGAATTAATGGTAAGCCGAACTTGTGATTTTGTAAAAAGACTTCTCGAAAATAATACAGATACAGCGAATAAAAAGTATTCGGAAAAAGCAGATATTGAATATGTAATCGTTAAAGACGAAGATGAGATAAAGTTTTCAAGATATTTTCATAATTTGCAGAACAGAACAAATACATTGGAAAAATTGCTTATTATAGTACCGATTTCTTCTACTTTAACCACTTGTCTTAAAATTGAAAATGCTTTTGATAATGTTCTGAAAGACAAATTGGAAAAAGACAGCGATAAAAAGTATAAAGATTATAAAGAGGATGATTTTGAAATCGTAGAGCCTTTTTACACCACTGTTGTTGTAGGCGATGCTGTAGAGTTAGAAATTTTAACTGAAAAACTTAATGACAAAAATAGTACTGTTAGTTCTGTTTGGGAAAGAATTGATATTCAAGATAAAGAAATAATCACAAAAAACAGAGTAAAAAACAAAGAACGGAGGAATCACTATAATATCTATATACAATCAAAATGGCAATTACCTTATAATTGTGAGTACTGTTTTCCCCGTGTGCCAATTCAGGAACGCCCTATCTTTGTTACAGACAAAGTTTCGGTTACCCCTTCATTGATTTTTGATGCTTCAGAATGGTACAAAAAAGAAGATGAACAGATAGAATATAATGAACCGTATTTTAAATTTGAGAAAGACAAAAGCGAAGAAGCCCAGAATACAAAATTGCCAATCCTTGAGAAAATCCATTGGGTACATTACACAGGCGATGGAAATAAACACTTTAATTATTACTTTACTTATTTAGATTTTATCAATGTAAAGAATAATGAAAGTAAATTGACAGAATGGATAAAAGCCATAGGGGAAAATTTCGAGAAAGATAGAAATAAAGGAATACTGCTTATTGCCCCCGATAAAGACGAGAATGGAAGATTTACTCATATTATAAACCGTGAAATTTTTGCCGATAGGGCAAGTGTTATCAGATTTGACAAACACAGCGATCATTACTTGAATTTTGGTAAGTTTTTTAAAAAAGATATTGAACAGGCAGAGATTATCTATTATGTAGATAACCTGATGCTAAGCGGAAAAACTTTTTTTTCGATTGACGAAATATTGAAAACCGTACGGCAAAACTCAAACAAAAAGAACGAGAAGAACGAGAAGAAAATTAAAGGTATCTTTAGTTTGGTCAATCGTATGGATTACACTTGTTTTAATGCAGTGTATGAACAATTACAAAGCAATAATGGTAATGATGGCGCACTCCATTTTTACTCTTTTCTTCAATTAAATGTTTTGGAAAGCACTGTTTTGCCTTGCCCGCTGTGCGAGGAAAGAGACAAATACAAAGAATTACTGGAAACCGTTTCGCTTGACTGTATAAAGGAATATTTTTTTAAGAAAGAAATGCTTTATTTTAAGAAAACATCAAAAGAAGAGTTATTGGAAGGCGATTTGTCTTATCAACCTTTTCAAAAGAAAAAAAGCAGCACATTGTTGCAAGCTGCAATCATTCATTTTCTTAACAAAGCTGTTGCCTTAGAAGAAGATAGTCCAATTAAATGCTTACAAAAAACAAAATTACCTAATTGGTCTGACAGCAACAACTATATGGAATATATAAATTTCAAAAAATTCGTAGAAGATTTTCGTAAATTTATTAATGACCAAGAACCAAAGCAGTGTTGTCTTGATGAAAATGTGATTAATGACCTGAAATTCAAATCAAATTTAATAAAGGTACTGTCGGGGCAATTCTGCAAAAAATACAGAGGTATTTACATAACCGTATTCTATTGGGTGCTTTGCGAATTAATTGCAGCAGCAAGAACAATATTGGGCAAAGAACATGAGGATAAATACGTCGGCGAATACGATATTTTAACAAGAAAAGAAAACCTGGACAATTTAACTGATTTTACTATTTTGACAGATGATGCTTCATTGTCAACTGCAAACGAAATTGATGATTTCATTGATAAAACCCATTACTTGCGATTATTAATCAAATATGCAAGTTCTCTAAACATTGCATATTTACTTCATAGTGATTTTCTTGCAGCTATCAATAAACTTGTTAATACTAAATATGCAAAAATGGAGCAAATAATATCAGAACATCCTCTTGATACATTAGAGCAAGGAAAACTATTCAAAAAATATACAGATAATCGATCTGTATTTGAAAACTTTAAAGTTTTTTGTGCTGCCCACATTAGCCGTTCTTTGTATGAAAACCAGCAGCGAGCAATTAAATTTGAACAAAATATTAATGAATTATACAAAAATACAACCGAAACCGATAAAACGTTTTTAGAACTTTTGCTTTTAGAAAATACAAGTATTATCAGACAAACGCTAAAAAAAATAAAGAATGAAAAAGAATTAAATGATTCTCTTTTAGATGATTATCGTAAATTTAATATTAGCAGAATTGATAGGAATGAAAATGAGATGCTTGAGAAAATACGCCTTGCTAATGAATTGCAGAACGACCTGAATAAAGACAACCCGAATGATGGTAAATATGCAGAAAATGAAGAGGAAGATATCCTTAAAAAAACAGCAAAAATAGTCGGTTGTAATATCGAAAACGGTAGTGGAATACTTTTATATAAATATCAAAATATAAGTAAAGAACAAATTGGCAAAACGGAAAATTATTGCGTTATAGGTAAATGGGGGAGTGATACTTCTCTATCTGATTATTTTGAAGAAAATGCAGAACCAAACAGCTTCACGGCTAATTTTTTAGAAGGTATTACATACTTACAAGAATCTAATAACAATGTGAAATATCTATTGACAAGTTATGCCTTGCATAAAGAAGGCAACGAATGGAAAGGTCAAAATGGTGAAACAAAAAGAAGTGTTGGTGGTAGCGAACAAGAATACCTCAACTTTTCAGATATAAAAAAACTTCTGAATGTAGCAAATCGAATATTATTTATACGGATTTCGAGTTACCACGATGAGGTTTTACAAGGAAAACCCACAAAAAAGTTAAAAGGCGAAGCCGTTTTTGTTTTCTATGACAATGACGCTGATATAAAAGGACACGACTCGGTACACGATACACGCTTTATTCACGTTTTACGCAATGATATTAGCAGATATTTAAAGAATAAATATGATAATGATACATTTAAGGCGTGTATAGAGGAACGAAATAAAACATTATATGCTATAACTCTTAAACACGGACTTGGTACATATGAAAGTGCTATCAATTATTATTTAGGTGATGTTCCTGAAAGTGAAAATAAAGAATACTTAAAAACGACAATAGATTATTTGCTTAATAAAACACATTTAGCATATACGGCTTCTACTTTATCGCCTGATGATTTAAGCGATTTCACATTAAATGATATTATTCAGGAAATGAACAATAAATGGCTAAAAATTTTAAGCTTTCATCATGATAAGTTTGACTTTTATGACACTGACGCTGAAGTAAAAAATCATGTAAAACTAATAGACAATGTAGCTGATACAGACAAACAAATTCCTTTTAAGTCAAAGATGATGTTTATAAAAGAATTTGTTTTTGAACTAATTTACAATATACGTAAGCATATAATAAAGCATTATTACGACCGTATTTCGGTTGATAATAATGTTGAAATAACTATGAGCTACGAAAAAGACGATACTGGCATATTTTGTTTTGTATGTTCAAATAATTTTTGCGACCTTGTGTCAGCTCCTTCTTTGGCAAAAAACAAAAATGACGGATTAAGCCTAATTAACAACGCTTTAGAAAATACAAAAATTGGCAAATTAACAGTTAAAATAGAAAACGATTTATTCAAAGTATATATTCCTTTAAAAACTAATAGTTATGAGTAAAAGTAAACAAATTGTGATAATCGAAGACGATTGGAAACATTTCCAAGTTATCAAAAGTTTGCTGTTAGATATTAACAGTTCGTACAAGATTCTTCCTTTGTGCGACAGCAAAGAAGATTTCAATAAGTTTAATACAAGACTTATTAGGTCATTAGATTCTACTAAGAAAAATTTTCAAACGGATAAAAATGCTTTTGCAAAAGAGTTATCTGATTTTGGAGAAATCTCTTTGTATGTAATAGACCACGTTTTAAAACCAGATAATACAACTTTAACCGGCACTTGTTTTTATAAACAAAATGACATTACTGTTCCGTCTCTTTTTCTCACTATTTCTACACAAGCAACAATAAGCCATGAAATACGGCGGATTACAAACCATGATGCGTTACGAAAACCAGAAGAATGGGAAGGAAAAAACAAGACTGTAGAGCAAATTAAACAAGTTGATACTAATTTTAATGAACTATTCAAGGCAGAAATTAAAAATTTATTAGGTATCACAGAAGAAAAAGAACAGAAGAAAAAATCTAAAACAAGAACCGTAGGAAAAATTTAACAATATGGCTACCGAGCAGTTAAAAAAAAATATCAAAAAGGGCATTACGGACTCTTCTGACTTGACAAAAGAAACGCATGTTATTCTCGCCAAAAAGAAAGGAGGTTTTAAGAAGCAATTAAAAAAAAGCAACAAGTTAAAAAACGATCTTATTGACTATTATCGTGAAATTTTAAGTGAATATAATATTCAATTGGACAAGGAGGTCCCCGAAAATGAATTGAGAAAGTTATACACTTATGTAGAAGGTGTGCGAGTACATATAAATCTTCAACAAGACGATTGCAACCAACTGAATTATAGAATTCAGCGAAGACAATATGTATGCTCAATGATTGTTGCATTAGTTGCATTGTCAATTACTGCTATTTTTAGTGTTTTAGCATTTTTGGACATAAAATGGTCAACTTCTTGCTGCTCTATCGAAACAGAAAAAACACAAACCATTTCAGGAGATGGAAACGGTAAAGAGGATAATCAAACATTCCCTCCGTTAGATACAATAAATAAACCAAAATAACCCTATGCCCGAAACTCAAAACATAGAATACAAATCCATTTGGAAAGACGAATATTTACGGTGGATATGCGGCTTTGCCAACGCACAAGGTGGCAGGCTCATTATCGGCAAAAACGATGACGGCGAAGTTGTCGGCGTAAAAAATGCCAAAAGATTGTTGGAAGATTTACCAAACAAGATAACCGCCATTTTAGGTATTGTTGCCGCCGTCAATTTGCACGAAACACCGCAGGGCGATTATATAGAAATCGTTGTTGAGCCACAACCCAACCCTGTAAGTTACAAGGGCGAATATCATTTGCGTAGCGGTAGCACCAAACAGGAACTCAAAGGAACGGCATTAGATAAATTCCTTTTGCAAAAATACGGCAAGCGTTGGGACAGCGTAACAATCCCTAATGTTTCCATTTCGGACTTGAAGCAGGAAACATTCGAGTTTTTCAAAGAAAGAGGCATAGAAAGCAACCGCCTTGATGAAAGATGCAGAAAAGACACACCCGAAAAGTTGCTCGAAAATCTAAACTTACTCGAAAACGGCTATTTGAAACGAGCCGCATTGCTTTTATTTCACCCAAGCCCCGAAAAATTCGCCACAGGTGCATATATAAAAATCGCATTTTTCCGTAGCGACAGCGATTTATCGTATCAAGACACCATTCACGGCAACCTTTTTGAGCAAGTCGAAAAAACAATGGAATTGCTTTTAACAAAATACACAAAGGCAATAATCAGTTATCGCGGGCTTTCTCGTATCGAAACTTACGAATACCCCAAAGAAGCCTTGCGTGAAGCACTTTTGAACGCTGTGACGCACAAAGAATATCAGGGCGGTGCGCCAATTCAAATTCGTGTTTATGACGATAAAATTATGATTTGGAACGAGGGCAGATTGCCCGCCGATTGGACAATTCAAAATCTTTTACAAAGCCATTCTTCCCGCCCCAACAATCCCGATATTGCCAACGCATTTTTCCGTAGCGGTTATGTAGAATCGTGGGGCAGAGGCATTTCCAAGATTGAAGAACAATGTGCCGCCGCAGGCTTGCCCGCACCGCAATTTTCGCCCAAAGGCTCTGATTTTTGGGTAACTTTCCGCAAAGATATTTACAACGCAGAGGGTTTGAGCAAATTCGGATTGAATGAAAGACAAATAAAAGCCGTTTTGTATGCAAAAGAAAAAGGAAAAATTACAAATGCTGAATATTTGGAAATCAATCAAGGAATTACAGACCGCACCGCTTTGCGAGATTTGGAATTATTGATTGAAAAAGGTGTTTTGAAACGAGTTGGCGAAAAGAAAGCAACCTATTACGAATTATCAAATGTCGGATAAATGTCGGAATTGTGTCGGATATGTCGGATAAATGTCGGATAAATTTTAGTACAGTCAGTTTTTATCAAATAAAAACGCCAAGATAATGTCTTGCGTTGATTACTACAAATATTTCTTTTAAAAATACGGTTTGAACGGTTACTGAGCAAGGTTGAGGTATGCGAAAATTATTATATGCTATTTATTTCACGTCTCTAAATTAAAAAAATACTGATATGCCCAACTACTGGAATCCTTGGCACGGCTGCACCAAAATCAGCGACGGCTGCAAGCATTGCTATGTGTACAGGCAAGATGCGATGTACGGTTCGGAAATTCGTAGTAGCGAGGTGCGGAAAAATGCAGACTTCAATTTACCCATAAAGCGAAAACGCGATAAAACGTATAAATTGCGACCGGGACAAATTATTTACACTTGTATGACTTCCGATTTTTTTGTCGATGGAGCAGATGAGTGGCGAGCGGAAGCTTGGGCTATGATGAAACTTCGCCGAGATTTGCGTTTTTTCATTTTCACCAAACGCATTGACAGGTTTCGTGCCGGTTTGCCCGATGATTGGGGCGATGGTTATGAAAATGTCATCATCGGTTGTACGGTAGAAAATCAAGCGATGGCAGACTATCGCCTGCCGATTTTCAATGGACTTCCTATCCGGCATAAAGTTATTATTGTAGCGCCAATACTCGAAAAAACGGATATTTCTGCGTATTTGAACGATGCGATAGAAGAAGTTGCTACGAGTGGCGAGTCGGGCGCCGAAGCTCGAATTTGCGATTACGATTGGATTTTAGATATTCGCCGGCAATGTGTCGAAAAAAATATTCCGTTTTGTTTTCACCAGACTGGCGCTAAATTTTGCAAAGACGGCAAAATTTACCACATTCGCCGCTACCATCAAATTTCGCAAGCTCACAAAGCAAATATTGATTATAATCTTCGCCGGGATTTTGAAGTGGATTTGAAAACTGATAAAAATCTTTTTGATTTTCAACCTTAACTAAACAACACAAAAAAGAATAACAGACAAATAAAAAAGCGGCAAATGAAATATTCGCCGCTTTTTTCATCAATACTTTTCAACTATTCAAAAAAACTATTTAAGAAATCCGACCAAGCGTTCATAGCATCATCAAAGCCTTCGCCAAAGAATACGTTTGCGGCTATTTCGGTATTGTCGTTAAATACGAGCATATATCCGTCACCAGTAATCTTTACATCGGCAATTTTACATTTGTCTTTGGTAGAAACAAGTGTTAATTTTGCATATTTGTTTGCTTCTTCTGGAGAATCGCTGCTTACAAACTTCATTATATCGACAAAGCCGGTTATTGCCAAATTTGAACCGATTTTCACTTCAAAACCTTGAAGGTTAACTTCCTCAATAGAAGCAAACAAAGTGGCTTCTAAAATATTATCCTTTCCTTTGGAAAACTTGAATTTAGAATAAAATACCGCATTTTTATCTTGATCGGCTTTAATTTCTATTTTATAGTCGCCATAGGTTATTTTAAGCTCAGACGATTTCGCATAATTTTCAAGATTCGGATTTTTTACGCTTGTTTCGATTGATGCTACTGTTTTACCGGATTTCGATAAAACTGTTTTTATTTTTTTTGGAAGTTCTACTTTTACTCCATCAAAATTTTCGATATTTCCCGATCCATCGCCTGTCAATACGGCTTTTGCATCGTTCTGTGTTCCATTAATCGTGCTTGGGAAATTAAATACGATAGTTCCTCCTTTGCCGGCTTTAAAATCCCAGCTCCTTTTAGTTGCATTCCAAGAATATTCTCCGCTAAAATCGTTCACTTTAAACTGATTCTTGTTAAAATCAACAATAAGGTTTATATCCGGCTCACCTTCATCCAAAAGTTCTTGGAAAACTTTG
>Ga0099364_10005019_pt1 | contig 19793 bp, 14 predicted proteins | sample TergutTh196P3_FD_73070 | JGI IMG/M metagenome (GOLD analysis project Ga0099364, IMG submission 73070) | Microcerotermes parvus P3 segment gut microbial communities from Pointe-Noire, Republic of the Congo - Th196 P3 | ecosystem: Host-associated > Arthropoda: Insects > Digestive system > Gut ... | reverse complement strand
TTCTCCCTGTCCGCCTCATTCAACAGGCTGAGCGATGTCCATCCCAATTCGTTAAAACAAGCCCCAAACCCGTCAATCGTTTGCAGCGGATTAGCAACATCGATGACAGCATCAGCTTTTACATTGTTGACAAACTCAATATTTTTGACGTCCTGCGATTGCCATACGGCGTCCTGCGTCGTTTCGATCCATTCCATCTTGCTGTTATTGCAGGAAAAAAGGAATGTCAGAGCACAAATAGAAATAAAATTTTTCATAAGAAAAAATGGGTAATGATTAATGGGTAATGATTAATGATTAATGATTAATGATTAATGATTAATGGGTAATTTTCATTATTGCTTGGGTGTGATTAAAATAACATGACTGTTTCATACGTAAAAGAATTATGAATTATGATGGGCGATAATTTCAATGGGAGTTGAAATTATAGGTTCCGGCGTTGACGATTTTTTCTGTTTCATTTTCAAGTTTTATTATGGCAACCATTCCAAAAGGGATTGTAAACGAATAGGTTATATTACCTGTTTCGTCTTTTTTCCAACTGCTTTCCACCCGTCCATACTGCGTTTCAATCCCGGCTTTACACCATGAAATGCGATTGACATGTTTTGGCGCAATGCGGATCGTATCATTCCCTTCCCCTATTCCCGCCAATCCTTTGATGAAGAAGGCGGAGATACCGGTATAGGAGGTATGGATAACCGTTGAATTGGGTCGATCTATTTCCCACATCTCGGGTAGCGTCGTACAGCCTTCTTTCAGAAAATAACCGTAGCTGGGGTAAGTGGTTCCGGCCAATATCCCGCCTAATATTTCCATGTATCCCGGCTTTTCCAATATTGTTTTATAGAAGGGATAACGACCGAAGCTTCCGACATTGATATATTGTTGTTCGCGTAGCAATTTATTAAAATAGTTATTAACGCTTGCTGTCAGATCATCGGGGACAAGTCCGGCATAAAGCGCAAAAGAGGTGCGTACCTGATCGCCGTTCAGGTAGCTTTCCAATTCGGGATTATAGTATTTTTGATGCAAAGCCAAGCGAAGGGCGTCTCTTTTTTCGCTGTATTTTATTATATCGACATGGTTCACGCCGAGCGCCTGCCCAATATTTATGATATGGTCGAGTGTCATGGCATACACGCAGTTGTTGAAATAGAGCGCTTCTTCTGTTTCTGCATATTCAAATACGGGTCCCGGACTTACCCAGTCGCCTAAGAAATAACCACGCCGGGCGTAACGTGTCAGCATCGCCTCTTGCGTATATTTATCTAAATATTCAAGCCATTTTACCCCGACAGGATAAGCCATTGCAAGTATGCGCTTATCGCCATATATGCGGTAATGTTCCCATGCCGTATTCAATATAGCTGTCCCATTGAGTACACAGCCGTACATGATGCTTATTTGCGGAGCTACATTGTTTATAAAGCCGTCTTCCCGCTGCACATCTCCCCAGTCGCGTACATTTTTGATATAATAGGCGGCGGAGTTAAAACATGGCAGTCCCAATCCCCACATCGTCTGATAGGCGCCTTCGGGTCCGTACCCTAACCGTTCCCTGTTAGGACAATCGACAACGACGCCTTCGGTGTGGCACATCCGGTATGTATACATATCAATCGCATAGATTTGATTGTACAGACTGTCGGAGCATGCAAAGGTTGAGGTCGCCTCCGGTGCAGAAGATAAAACTAACCCTTTTATGTTTTGCAGTTTGGGCGCTTCTTTCAGTCCCCTGAAATGGATATAACGGCCGGCAAAAAAGTTGAACCTGTTTACGAACATCTCGCCGTCCTCGCCGCGGGCGATATATATTTGCTTCTGTTTTTGTTCTTCAATAACCTTATCGCCTATGCCGTAAGATGCTTCCACCAATTCGGGATTGGAATCGCGCATCGAAACCATAATTTCGACGGTATCGCCACTGCTTAACCCTTCAAAACGGGCTTCGAGGAATCCCGTAAATTGTTTGCCCATATCGACGCGGTAAATTGTCTTTCTCGCCATGTTTTGCTCTTTCTGATCAATGATTTCAGTCACTTTTATGGCGGGTATTGTTTCCAATATCCGGGTAGGATCGGTCATCTGGGAAGTCAGGATGGGAAGTATCTTCATTTCTTTTTTCACGGCTCGCTGCCATTGGCTGTCATCGAATCCGGGCGTCATCCACCGGTCATTGTATAGTCTGCCGTCTACTAATTCTCCTCCCATATCCATAAAATCGAAACGCCCGCTGTTTTTGCTGTAACTATCACTACACAACCATGCGGTATCCGAATACAGAAGAAACCGGTTTTGGTCGTCTGCAATTTGTACCCTGATGGCTTGCGTCGTATTCCTGCGAGCAAAATAATTGTTCATACTCCATCCCGGCCCGTAACTGATCGCAACCGTATTTTGTCCTTTTCTTAACAGCCGGCTGATGTCATAAGTGACATACAAGACTCTTTTGTCTATCCGCGAAATGGCCGGCGCCAAGACCCTGTCATCCACTTTTTTACCGTTCACATACAGTTCGTGATAACCCATTGAGGCGACATAAGCATAATAATGATCGGATTTTGCCTGTTCGCCTGAGAGGGTAAATGTTTTACGATGCCAAATATGACTTTCCCCCGCGGCGCTTGGATGGCTGATCTATTCGCCTTTCCAATCGGCCTGCAGCAGTCCGGTCGAAAAACGGGCGGACTTGCTCCAAACAAACGATGGGGTCTCCCCTTCGGACATCGTATTTGCCTGAACACTCCCGGCTAAGGACTGCGTTCTCCGGCTATATACGCCGACTTTCCAATAATAAGTTTTGCCTGATTGCAAAATATGATCCGGGATAAAGCAGAATTGATCATCCGTTTCGACGACCCCGCTATCCCAAACCAGCGGGCCTTTGAGCCTGTTTGAAACAGTAACCCGGTATGCTGTTTGTTTTACTGCATTTTTATTTCCGGTTACCTTCCAGCTTATTCGCGGAGAGAAACCGCGATAATCAACCGATTCGTCGAAGCGATACGGATCGTCGATGCCTAATGGCTCACTCATATATTCGCACCTCAAATCATATACGGATATGATATCCGACGAACTGCAAGATGAAAATAAGAAAAAATGAACAATGAACAATGAACAATGAACAATGAAATTATTTTTCATAAACGATTGGATGTGATTAAAATAATAATTAAGCATTTAATTGCAAATAGCAAAAGCGCGAATGGGAGAACCATCGCATCCTTTTAATTTTAAAGGGAGCGCATAAAATGTAAATTCTTCCTTTTCAGGCAATTGCCCCATATTTGTCAGCCCTTCGACAATCAATATCCCGGCGCTCAACATTTTTATATGAACATATTTCCAATCAACGCCATTGGGAGTGGGTATATCCATCCCTACCAACTTCATTTCTTTTGCGGCAAACCAATCGGCAAGCGATTTGGATACATAAGGGAACCCTGAAAAATAAGCGTCTTCTGGATAATATTTTTCCCATCCTGTCTGTAACAAAACGCTGCAACCAAGCTCAATTTTATCTGCAAAGGGTTCTAAATCGGACGGTTCGATAGCTGCGCCCGGTTCCTTGCCGGTCAAATCGACCTTGACAGCCTTTGTGATGCAACGCGTAAGGGCGATTTCGTCAACGCTTTCTCCCTTGTCGAAAAAATGTTTCGGGGCGTCTAAATGCGTCCCTTGATGCGTTGACATGATCACCCGCGACAGGTTGTAACCCAATGTGTTCAATGTACAATGCTTCGAAATTGACAGTTTCGGGTCCATCGGCATGGTTGGCGCTCCGTCGAACATTGGCGCCGTCAGATCAATAATCGATTTCATCACTATATTTTTAAAGTTATACTACATACTACCTGCAAAATTAGCAGTTTTTCCCAAACCTTCCGGTCCCATCGCCAAATATCCCGAATCGGCATACAGATCATGTCCGGTAATAACGGCTGCATCATCACTCAGCAAAAAGGCGATGGCCGCTGCAATCTGTTCTGATTCTTGCAGTTGCTGCAACAGATGATACTCGTTCCATGCCTGCGGCACGCTCTCGCGCGTACCATCGGGTGTCGCTTTTGCTACCTCATCTGTCCAGACCCAGGCGGGACTTATACAATTTACACGAATATAGGGAGCCAAATCCATCGCCGCGCATCGCGTTAATTGCTTAACAGCCCCTTTCGCCGCATTGTACGTCCACCGGAAAGGCTGGGCGATGTGTCCTGAAATGCTTGATACACAAACAATAGCGCCATCTTTCTTTTGCCTTTGTTTAGCAAACCCTGCTATCATTAACGCATAAGCCGCCGGGCCTGACATAAAAACATGCACCCAGTCTTCATACGTTGCATCCAGCGCCTTTGCCGTGAAAGGGAAAGCGTTATTGACCAGAAAGTCAGGCTCTCCAAATAGATTCCGCGCCATTGAAAAAAGTATGGCCGGCGTTTCCCTGTCCTTCATATCACAAGCGACAAAGTGAACGTTATCGCCGTATTTGTCCTTCCAGCCGGCCAGCGCAGCCAAGCCGGTTTCCTCATTACGACCACAAAACAAGACGCTTACCCCCTCTACAAGCAAACGCTCCACAGTGGCTTTTCCTATGCCCCTCGACCCTCCGGTAACGATAGCTGATTTTCCTTTTAAACCTTTCATGATATTTTACTTAGCTCTATTAATTATTTTGTTGTTCTCCCTTTTCATAACAATAAAGAAAGTATAAACCGAAAATACGCCTAAAAGTATCCTGAGAAAATTATTTTGTATAGTTGCTGATTTTTTTTATCTTTGCAAGCGGTAATTTTATGTTTTCTTCGTATGAGTTGGAAAGAAAAAGCAATTAAATGTCTAAATGACAGTTTATATCCCATCCCTACCGAGTTGAACGAGATAGATTGGAAAAGCGGTTTGTCCTCAAAAACAGAACGACTGGCGCAACACTTATGCGCTTTTTCCAATTTAGAAGGCGGTGGCTTCCTCGTTTATGGCTTGAATGATGATGCAACCATGTTTTCAGTAACAAAAGCGAATGCGGACGAAATAATCAGAAAATTGGGAAATATTGCATTGAATAATTTATCGCAATCTATTAAAATACAACATAATACGATAGAATATAACGATAACGCTTTGTTGTTTATATATATCCCTGAACAGATGGGGAAACCTGTTTTTTTACGCGGAAAAACAATTTATGACAGTTACCATCGCTCGGCAGGGCAGACGGTAAAGATGAATCCGAATGAAGTGAAACAGATGATTGCCGAATCGCATGGGATGTTGTTTCATGAGCAAATTGCTTTTACCGGGGCGACTGCCGATGATGTTTTGAGATTATTGGATTATGATTGTTATTTTCAACTTACAACCCGCAATTTACCTGAAAATAAAACCGGAATCCTTGAGACTTTATCAGATGCGGAATTTGTTGTGAAACAGGACGATTGCTGGAACATAACCAATCTTGGAGCGTTATTGTTTGCACGCGATTTATCAAAATTTAAAGGATTGGAATTTAAAACATTACGCATCATTTTATATACCGGAAAAGGTAGGATTGAAGCATACCCTGAATTGAATTTTAAAGAAGGTTATGCCTGTGGATTTGAGCATTTTATTCAATTTATCATGGAACGGACTTCTGTTGAAGTCATCGAAAAAGTTTTCCGGGAAACAAATTCATCATACCCTGAAAGAACTGTACGTGAGCTACTTGCGAACTCGCTGATACATCAGGACCTGTGGCAAAGCGGAACACATACAATGGTTGAAATTTTTTCTGACCGTATGGAAATTACTAATCCTGGGACTCCGTTGGTTGATATAAACCGTTTTATTGACACACCGCCAAAATCAAGAAACGAAAAAATCGCAATCTTGATGCACCTTTTCGACCTTTGTGAGTTACGGGGAAGTGGTGTTGACCGGGCAATAGAAGCAGTAGAAAAGGCTATTCTTCCCGCACCAAAATTTATCAAAGGCGATTTTTATACAAAAGTGGTTATCTATCCTAAAAAAACTTTTGCAGAGATGACTAAAGAAGACAGGACACGCGCCTGTTATCAGCATTGTTGCCTAAAATATATGAACAATGAGAAAATGACCAATCAAAGTCTTAGGGAAAGGATGGGTATCGAGGAAAAGAATTACCCAATGGCTTCTAAAATAATAAAAGAAACTGTAAATGAGGACTTAATAAGAGAATTTCAGCCCAATCATTCACGCAAATTTACAAGCTATATCCCATATTGGGGATAGTTTTTATGTAACTGAATTATGGGACAAATCGTAATTAAGGTACATATATTATTGATAATTAGCGATTTTTTTATGTAATCCATATGTAACTGTAATTAGGACAAATCAACCGTGTTCAGCATATTCTTTGGTTTTCTGCCTGCCAGGTATTCGGCGGCGTTTTCTACCGGACGGGTTTTTAGTTCGTATAGCGATTCTTCCGAGTAGTAGCCCGCATGAGGTGTCAGAATCACATTGTCGAGCGCTGTCAATGGGTGATTGCGGGGTAGCGGTTCTGTTTCAAACACATCTAAGGCGGCGGCTCTTATGCGTTTAGTTTTCAGGGCTTCTATCAGGGCGTCCGTATCTACTACGCCGCCACGGGCTGTGTTCACTATGACGGCGCCCGGCTTCATCTTGGAAAAAGCGGCGGCATTTATCAAATGTCGCGTCGTCGACATTAGCGGGACATGAACGGATAAAATATCGCTTTGTGATAGCGTTTCATCCAAAGTACAAACCCGTATACCGTCGTCGGTAATATCGCCGGGGCGGAAGGCTATATCTGTACCGATGACCTTATATCCTACTCCGCGCGCTTTCTGCGCTGTCGCACGTGCGATACGACCCATACCGATAATTCCGAAGACTTTTTTTGAAATTCGGTGTAAGGGTTTGACGGTCGTAAGACCATAAGCGCCGGCGCGTACTTGCCTGTCCAAGAAAACGACACCCCTGTCCAAGGCCAGCGCAAGTGCGATGGCATGGTCGGATACTTCCTGAAAGCAATAATCGGGGACATTGCACACAGCGATTCCCTTTTCAGTACAGGCTTCAATGTCAATACTGTCCACGCCGACCCCGTATTCGCTGACTACTTTCAGTCGCGGACAGCCGTCCAATACTTTTCGGGTCACTGGCGCATACTGAACTATTAACGCATCGGCGTCGCTTGCCACGGAGATGACGTCGTCTTCCGTCTTACATTGCTTGGGGAGATCAATCTCAAAACCATATTTCCGGGCGATGGTTCTCTCTAAATCTATAACGCCTAAGTTGCTGTCTGTAATGATGATTTTCATTCAAATTCTTCCATAAAGGTCTTTAATTCTTTTCTTTTCGCCGCAGGAAAAGATAAAAACGGCGATGTCATCCCGTCATTTGCGAATATCCCCCGATCGACGAGTACCGCTTTTGTTGTGGCCAGGAAAGGTGAGTGAAAACCCAAAATATCCATCAGGCGGTCTACTTTCCGCTGTATCTCCATGACCGTATCAAAATCTTTTTCCCTTGATGCTTTCGCCCAACGGGTGAAAAGTCTCGGGGCGATATTCGGGAGCAGTCCGATACATCCGTTCCCGCCTGAAAGAATGGTATAGGCGAAATTATTATCATACGCACAAAACACCTGAAAATCGGGAAATTCGGGTTTTACCGTTTTGATCAGACCCACTGTGTGCGCCATATCGGGAACGGTATCTTTGATTCCGATAATATTTTTATGTTTTCTGACAAGTTCAAGAACGGTTTGCGCCTTGATGGAATAGCTTGTCCTGTCCGGAAAATTGTAGAGATAGATGTTCCCTTTAATTTCGCTGGCAACCTTTGCGTAATAGGCGAATATGCTCTCGTCCGACAGTCCGTAATAATAAGGGCTGACAATAATCACAGTATCAGCTCCATTGTCGAAAGAAAAATTGGATAGCTCGACGGTTTCGCTGGCGCTCATCGATCCGGTTCCGACGATAAATTCCGCCTTGTCTTTGATGACGAGAGCGGCTGCTGTAATCAATTTTTTCTTTTCCGCTATTGAAAGATGTGGAAATTCGCCTGACGTCCCAAAAACGACAATGCCATCCATGTCGTTACTAATCAGATGATCATACAATTTCAGACACGATTCGATGTCTATTTCATTTTCGTTGTGCAATGCCGTTAATGCCGGCGTAATGTATTTTATCATTTTTGTTATATATTGGTGAATAAATGCTAAGGGATATCGACGTCCTGGTAATATAGCGTTACTGGGCCTGACAGGCCGGCGGGATTCAGTGGCGAATCTTTGTGGAAATAATACCAGGGGGTGAATGTTTTACGTTCCTGCACAGGACGCGGCCGGCTATTCACAAACCATTCGGGCAGGCTTTTCATTGCGCGCAGGTTCTGGTTTTTGTCTGTCCATTCAAAATCTTCGAGATATTGTTCGTCGCCTATCAGGCGATTGACCCAGGTGTTGGTAATTAATATCTTGAGTGTGTTATTTCCGGCTTTTATGAATGGGGTAATATCCATCCGGAAAGGAGGAACCCACAAAACGCCGGCTTTTTGGCCGTTGATCTGTAATTCGGCCATGTCGTACAAATCGCCTAAATCGATTGTAACACGTTTACTGTCGGCAAGGTCGCTGGCTTTTACCGTGATTGTTTTCTCATAAACCGCCGTACCGGAAAAATACTTCATAGCCAGGTCGTTTTGCAGGCTGAAATCGACAAGCTTACTAACCGTTCTTTTGAACGGTTTTTCGTTTGTTTTAGGAATAAAGGTAATGTCCCATTTGCCCCCGATACCAAAAGTACGTTCTTTTGTCACGACCATTTCAGGCTGTTTCTTGTAATTTGTTTGTCGTGCCGGAAATATGACAAACATTGATTCGTCTTTTTCCAAACGTAGTGTCACCTGTGTCTTATCATTTTCCTGTTTCCAACGGGTCGTACTTCCGATAGTCCCCCGGTAAGCGTCCCAAAGCTCCGGGATACGGTCTGTAACCGGAAATTCAAACTCTTTCTCAATGGGATTCCCTGTATTGACGACGAAAAATATGTCAGCTTCCGGTGTGCGGCGGTGCAGGATGACGCCGTCACGCGAGATGAACGTTCCCTGCTGTAAAAGCATTTGACAGCGAGCCAAGTATGTAAAAAAAGCCTTGCCCGGCTCAAACCATGTCTGATTGCGGCTGAAATGTGTTCCATAATGTGCAAAACCCCATCCGGGTTGGAAGGCGTCATCCCACGGGTTGTGCGCCCATGAATGGAGAAAATAGAGATTTACGCCCTGCGAATACGCCATATCAGCCGGACGTTTCAGCATGGCGGGCGTTTCGGTATAGGTGCAGGTACGTTCCATACCGGTGAAAGCCTCCGCCCCTACAATGCGTTTGCCATGCTTTGCAGCGGCTTCGGCAAACGACCGTGCGCCCGATACCGAGCGGCTATGCACCCAAAATTCCGTTACAGGGATATCGGCGATACCGATACCCGCCTCCATATCGAAAGGCGCCTCGATAATGCTGCCGTAAGGCTCGAAGCAGAGCTGAAACCCTGCCTGATTAACCATGTCTTTGCCTTTTTGCCAGCATATCAAAAACAGTTGATTGACTACATCTATATAATCTTTCAAAAAATATTTAGATTCGGGAGCGAAACGATCATTTACCCGTTGCAATCCGTGCGTCCTTTCATTCAGGATACTGTCGCCCCGTTCATAAGCCAGAATCACCTGCTTGACAGGGTCATAACCTTTTAAACGAATGAATTCATTACGAAAATCGGGCGTCCAACTTTGTCCCCATGCTTCGTAACTGTCAATCCAAATGTATTTAAACGTGCCGCCAATGTATTCGGCAAACTTCTCTTTCAGCGGATTCAATACATTATTCCAGTGAACGACCGTTGCTTCGGGGTTCATCTTATCCGCCTCCAATGCGCTGTCGGCGACGTCTTCGGGCGCGGGATGCGACCGTTGCATGGTAGGACTGTAGCCGAACCGGTAAATTGCCCATTCGCCTGCCGGCGCCTGCCAACTCAATATGCCGTCTTTAAAATTTCCGGATAAGTCCGTTAAGTCGTCTGCGCAGGGAGTGTCATGGGTGTCACGGATCGGAACGGCCATTACCGCTACATCTTTAAAATAATTCGCTGTTTCGTCATTTTCTTTCGGGTTGGGAAGTGCGATATTCAGCATTTGGCCTCCAGTGACTTTTGTAACGCTAAATGTTACGCTTTGCATTCCCTGTTCGGGTGAAATCCAGGGGCCGCCGGTAGTCGACCAGCCGGGAGTATTGTGGAGGCCAACGGTCATGTTCAGCCGTTTCGCTTCGGATAGGGCATGTCTTAGGGCGTCCCAATAAGCCTCGCTCCGGTAGGTTTGATGCGGCCAGGGATTTTTTTCCGTGTCCAACCACGATGGGGCGTTAAATATTACCACGCCGGCTACGCCTGATTCCTTCATGGCCTGCAGGTCTTTCGTCATGCCTTCTTTCGAGAAATTTGTTCCTAACCAATGCCACCAGGCATGTGGTTTATAATCGTCGGAAGGCGCTACAAACTGTTGTGCAAGGCTTGACATCGTTTCCGGGTTTTGAGCAGACTGCTGCGCTTGTGTAGAGAGAACTGTAAATACTAAAAGCGGTAAAAATATTTTTTTCATATCCATATATTGTACGCTGAATTCAAACCGGGTACGCGGAAGAGACGTCCGCGTACCCGGTACTTTCCCCTGCGCTTGTTACTTAATATCTTCTTTTATAAGTTGAACGGGTCCGAGTAAGCCGGCGGGATGCAAGGGTGAATCCTGTCGATAGTAATACCACAAGTTGAAGGTCTTGCGTCCTTTCGACGGGCGTGGTTGGTCTTTCAGGAACCATTCGGGAAATGCTTTCATAGCGCGTCCTTCCTCGTTCTTATCTTGTCCCCATTCAAAATCAGCCGGATACTGCTCGTCGCCTATCAGGCGGTTCGCCCAGTTGTTGGTTACAATCACGACAAGTTTGTTAGTTCCGGCTCTCAGATACGGGGTTATATCTGTCATGTATGGAGGCGCCCACAGCACGCCGGCGTTTTGTCCGTTAATCTCCAACTCCGCTATGTCGTGCAGTTCGCCTAAGTCAACCTGTATCCGTTTACCGGCGCCTAAGTCTGCATTTGCAATATGGATGGTTTTCTCATATCGGGCCGTACCCGAAAAATATTTCAATGCGTCATCCTTTTGTTTGCTCCAATCGACTAATGTTGAGAATCTACGGTTGAACGGCTTGTCTAATTTCGGATGAAAAGCGATATTCCACGCCCCCTCAACCGGTGTCACGGTTGCCTTCACCGTTTCTATTTCGGGCAATACCGTATATCTTCCTTTTTTAACAGGGAAAACGACAAACATGGATTCTCCCTTGTCGAGGTTTAAATCAACGAAGGTCGAATCGCCCTGTTGCCGCCATTTGGAGGTCTGTCGAATAGTTCCGCGATAGGCGTCCCACAGTTCCGGAGCACGGTCTTTCACGGGGAAACCGTACGTCTTTTGCACCTCGTCACTCCTGTTAATGACAAAGAACAGATCAGCTTCGGGAGTTCTCCTATGCGTACGTTGGGGAGGCGTCGGTACATAACTGCCTTGTTGTAATAGCATTTGGCAACGCGCCATATACCTGAAAAAGGCTTTCCCCGGCTCGTACCATGTCTGGTAGCGGCTGAAATGTGTGCCCCACCATCCCATGCCCATGCCGGGCTGGTATTTTTCATCGAAAGGCTGATGTACCCAATGATGCAGGAAATAGAGATTGTAGCCGTTAGCATAACCGCCGTCGATGGTACGTTTCAGGAAAGCAGGGTCTTCGTCGTACCGGCTATCGACAGGCGAACCGGTAACAGCCTCAGCTGCAACGATTCGTTTGTTAAAGTCAACAGCCGCCCGTTGAATCTGCGGATTCCCTGTAACAACCCTTTGCGACGTCCAAAACTCTCCCACAGGTATATCGGTGAGCATGGCTCCTTCATACGTACTGAAGGGGCCGCCGTAAGGCTCCCAATAGAATTTCAGGTTATTTTTGTGTAATATCTCCCGCGCAACCTGCCAACCGTTATCGGTATACAAACGGTTGACTACTTGATCATAGTCGGTGAGGAAAACCTGATAGCCGGGGAGGTTGCTCCGAAATCTGGGGCTTTCCCAGGCATTGAAACGATGTTCGAGGTCCTTTTTATTCTCATACTGGTACAAGGCAAGCCACGGCAGGGGGTCATATCCCTTGATACGAATGAATTCTTCCCGGAAATGGGGCGTCCAGTTTTGATAACCGGCCTCATAACTATCTACCCATATATAAATGAATGTGTCGCCGAAATACTCGCCGATATGTTTCTTCAATGGTTCAATCAGTTGGTTCCAGTGGAATTCATTATCTTCCCGGCTCATCTTATCCACTTCCCATGCTTTACCGATTATATCGTCGGGCAGCGGATGTGGATGACCCATGGTCGGGGAGTATCCGTATCGATAAATATGCCATTCACCTTCCGGCGCCTGCCAGGTAAGACGTCCTTCTTTATCCATATATTGCGCTATCTCAACAATATCATTTACAGAGACTTCCGGTTTGACAGGTACTGCCATCACGGTAACATCCCAATAGAGGGACGCCTTAAAGGGCTGATAGTTTTCGGTATGCTTCGAGTCGTAACCCGTAAACTCCGGCAGTTCCGGTCTGGGCAGCAACACATTCAACGTTTTCCCGCCTGTAACAGTCGTTTTACTGCTTACAATCGCTTTCATGCCCCTTTCTTCGGGTATCCATGGGCCGCCGGTGGTGGAATAGCCGGGCGTCCCGTGAAGGCCTATTTTCAGTCCGAGACGTTTCGCCTCCTTCATGGTATGTTTCATCGCTTCCCAATAGGCTTCGCTACGGAACGTCTGCTCCGGCCACGGGTTATTCTCCATCGGGTAATGTGAACTCTGCACAGACGAAGTAATATTAAAAATGGTAGCGCCGCCGATACCGGATTCCTGCATGGCTTCCAGGTCTTTCGTGATACCTTCCTTGCTGAAATTACTGCCTAACCAGTGCCACCACACATGCGGATGATAGTCCTGACCCGGCGCAGGGAATTTTTCAGCGAGCGACTGTAATGTCTCGGGGACATAACTTTGCGCGGACAACATGGACGGAAGCGCCACAATGATTAATAACCGAATAACTGAATAACTGAATAACTGATTTTTTTTCATAATTCATAATTCCTAATAAAAATACCCTTGTTCTATCAAACTGATATACCCCAGCAAAGCGCCCCAGTGATAGAATTTATCGCTGTTTGCGACGTCGTCGCCCCGTCCGCTTGTGGCATTATAATTTTCGAAGACATATCCGTCCGAAACCCACGACTTCAGTAGCAAATCCCGTGATTTTTCCGCGACCTGCCTGCGCACCTCGTTGATATAAGGTGTGTCGTAGTTACGCAACCCCATATAAACCAGAAAATTGAGTGGCGCCCAAATCCTGCCGCGCCAATAAGTATTATCTTTGAAGGCCGGATCATTACGCGGTGTCGTCGGTATCACCCAGTCGCCCCAGTATTCATCGGGGTTCATCAGGTGTTGCAGCAGTTGTTCGGCTTGCCCGTTTGTAGGCGCTTCGGCCAACAAAGGGTAAAAGTTGGTAGGCGATGTTCTTTTGTTAAATTCCTTGGTATCGGTTCTGTAATTGTAGTAATAAACAGCATCAAATGATTGATTACCAGGAATAAAACCACATATTCGACCATCCATGCCACATATTTGTTTTAATCTGCCACATGTAAAATATCCTTTACCACTGTATTGTGATTTTGATAATAAGTTTTTTCTTTGTAGTGTCAATGCTTGATTTTTTGTTGACAAGTGAGAACGGTGAAGCCACTATAATGCAGCCGAAAAATATTAAACGCGTTATATATGCAGAGATTAACATTGAAGAAAAAAATCATTTCAAATGCTACAGGCGATGAAATGGGAAAAATCTTAGGCGGTTATGGAGAAACAGATGATGGGTGTCTGTTTGATTCAAGGATCTGTTTGACTTACTTTAACACAGGCGGATGTACTCCAAGCGAAAGTTGTCAACCGGTTATATGCATTCCTCACAGTGACTTATGTTCACTTATCCCGAAGAACTGCCAAGAGCCTACTACTGCTACGGTATCCTATTATGATTGTTGACAACTTGAGTAGATGTGCCATCCTGGATTTTTCAATTAAAATCCCGACTTCACGAAGTCGGGATTTTTTTGAAATTTTGAGAATGATACGTTATCACAAGACATTCATATTGGTTACTTCAAAAATTTGTTATACATTTGACCGGAATAATTAAAAATTAGAAACACGATGAAAAAAGGTACGATTTTTTTAGTTTTTGTCTGTTTGTTCAATTCTGCTTTTGCGCAAGACAGTTCTTGGGAGAGTAGACAATTTTCTCAAGATGAATTGAACAATATTTCGATATTATCGGAATGTTACGGTTATGTTCGTTTTTTCTATCCGAATCCCCATACAAAGGATATAGACTGGATGAGATTTTTAATGAAAGCGATCGCCAAAATTGAAAAAACAACTAACGACGACGATCTGAAAAGCAGGCTCTTGGAATTGTTCAGTCCGGTTTGTCCGCAGATTTCATTTTCAACTGACAGTATGATTTCAACCGAAAAATTGACGCCCCCTTACTATGCGATCGAACACAAGGCAATCGGAACGCTATCTACAAGGGTTTTAGGAAGAAAATATTCACCAATCGTTAAAATAACAGATGATATAGACTATCAGAAAATGTATTCATACAAACTGAGAGAAAACCTGTATGTCAATTTTCCTGTTGCCGTAAAACAATTACCTGCTAAAACGAAAGAATTCTCATCTTTAAAAAAGGAACTGAATAAAATAGATAAAAGGAATATAAGCCTGTTTACTGCATTGATCAACAGGAAGAAAATCGGGAAAAGCAATTTTTTATGGGAACAATCGGGATTCCGGATTGCAGATGTAATAGTCAGAAGAAATTATGTACGGCATTTTTACCCTTATTTTTCGGAAGATGGACTTGATGAAAATTGGGATTTAGAATGTTTGAAAACAGCTGAAAGAATTGCAAAAATAAATGATATAGATAATTATTATCTTTCAATTTGCAGACTTCTTGGAAACATCAAGGATTCACATGTTAATATTTGGAGTGATTATAAATATGGAAAATATGTAGGCGGTTATATTAACCAGTATTACCCTGATGTTTCTCTTTCTGTTGTTAATGATACCTGTTTTGTGGATTTTGTTGGAAAAGAGTATGAAAACGTTATTAAAAAGGGCAATATTGTCCGTTCAATCCATACATTTCCCATAGATGGTATAATACAAAATAAATTATTGGAAGTACCCCATTCCACCACATCAAACGGATTACATATCATGTCATTAAAAGGAAAATTGCTCGGATTTAGAGGCAAAACCTCTGTCGACATGATCACGATTTCACAGGATAACATCGAAACAACCACTCAACTTAACGCAAACCTAACCAAAACGCCCTATCTAAGTAACAACATTTTTTTTCGATTATTGGACAACGATGTAGTATATATAAACCTTTGTTCCGATTCCTGTACATATAAAAATTTCGTTAATAAAATACCCGCCATTCAAGATTCAAAAGGAGTTATTTTTGATATGCGGGGTTATCCCCGTTATGATGTTTTAAGCATTATCAGCCATTTTATAAAAGATAAAATTGAATTGGGAAATATAATAAGGCCGTTTTACTGTTTTCCCAATCAGGAAAAGGTGAAATATATGCCTTCCGAAAAATGGTATGTTTATCCTGCCTTTTTGCCGGAAAGCAAATGGGCAAGCAAAAAATATGAATATAAAAAACCGCTACCGATTCAAATCGAAAAGCCGATCGTTTTTTTGATAGACGGTAAAAACATGAGTTTCGGCGAAACATTTGCGGAGATGATGAAATTCCACAAAGTCGGTACTTTAGTCGGTACGCATACAGCAGGCTGCAATGGCGATCTAACGCAATTGTCCATGCCCTGTTTTACATTCTTTATGACGTATTACAAAGTTCTTAATCGCGATGGCTCTCAGCATCACGGAATCGGAGTTTTGCCGGATGTTCACTGTGAAATGCTGCTTTCGGATATACGAAATAATATTGATACACAATTGGAAAAAGCAAAAGAATTACTGCGATGAAATGGGAAAGACCAATTATAGAAACTGATTTGGTAAAACTAGCCGAAGATAAGTTGTTGTTAATTTACAACAACCTACTTAGAAATCGAAATAAACAAAGAAATTATGGTTTATATTCGGGCAGAATGGGATACTGTCTTTTTTTCTTTTATTACGAACTGTTTACGAAGAAAAAGAAAGTGGCGGAAAAATACTTGTATGAAATAAACGCATTGTTGTCTAAAATAGCTGACGATTTCAATTACATTTTATGGTTTTCCGAATTTGGATGGTTGTTGCAACATTTGAAAAGGCGACAATTTATTGATTTCGGAATCGATGATATTTTATCCGGCCTTGATGAATGTTTGCAGGAAATCATGACTGATTATATACATATAGACCACTATGAAGTTATTTATGGAGCAACCAACATTGCCAACTATTTTTTGTACAGAAATGAGAATGTCGCAAATCAAAGCTATGATTTATACTTGGATACATTATACAAAAAGGCGATTTATGTTGATAAGGATAAAATTACATGGCTCAGCTACATGGATATTCTAACAAAAAAGGATAACGAAAAGCATGTTAATTTGGGCTTAGCACACGGTATACCTGCGCTACTTCTATTTTTTTGCAAATTAAAAAGCAGCAATTATCAACACAAATATTTGGACGAATTGCTGATTAAAACCTGCAATTATATTTTATCGATAGAAAATGACGATGTCTTAAGTTTTTCTCATTTTCCGTCAACAGCTCAAATAAATATCAAAAAATCACAAAGTTCACGAATAGGATGGTGTTATGGCGATTTGGCGATTGGTTATGCCTTGCTTTGCGCTTCCGAGTTTTATCCGGAAATCAAAACGAAAAGTTTAGACGTTTTGATTGATACCACAAAACGAAGAAATAATGCATCTATATTCGATGACTGCCTGTGTCATGGGACTTTGGGAACTGCTCAAATGTACCATCGCATTTATTCTTTAACAAACATGGATCGGTTCAAAGAAACTGCATTTTATTGGTATGAAAAAGGCATCAGAAGTAAATACAGACATAATTGCGCCGCAGGAATCGGATTCTTTGCAGATGGGAGAAAATACATTAGTAATTACGGTTTTTTATCAGGCATTCCGGGGATTGGGCTTTCACTAATTTCAGCCATATCGGAGGTGAATCCGTTATGGGACGAATGTTTATTAATCAGTTAAATGATGACTTATAAACCATTTTCACATTATATTTTTCGTACGCCTGCATTTTCAATACAAAAATGGCAGAGTTACATATCGGAAGCTCAAAATAACAATTACAACAGTATTTTGACGGACAACTGTTTCCTTGAAGCTCTTTTTATTGCCTCACCTGCATTGTATGATGAGGTTGTCAAATACAAAACAGGGAATTTGCCCAAAAAAGAAGAAGATCGGTTTTTTTCTTCATTATTACGTTATTTGACCCGCATGTCGTGGCGTTGCACTCCGTTTGGTTTATTTTCAGGCTGCTCTGTTGGAACCATATCGGACAAAAATGATGTCGTTTTGCCTCAAAGTGCCAAATTCAAACGCCATACGCGTCTTGACATGAATTATCTATGTGCATTAATTCAGGTCCTGTCACAAAAAGATGAAATACAGCCGTTTCTCAAATATTTCCCGAATACATCCATTTATGAGATTGGCTGTCAATTGCGTTACATCGAATACACTTTTGTCAATACATACAGGAAGCACAGAATCGTTTCAGCAGAAAACAGCAAGTATTTACAATTAGTTTTGCAATCGGCTGAAACAGGACAAACGATTGATTGTTTGGCCAATCTGCTTGTAGAAGATGATATTTCATACGATGAGGCAAGACGTTTTATCATGGAACTTGTTGATAGTCAATTGTTAATGAGTGAATTGGAGCCGTCAGTTACCGGTAATGACGTTTTGGATGCGCTTGTTGAAAATTTAACATCAATCAATAAGGATTTTCCTGTTATTCAACAATTGGTTGAAATTCAGGATTATTTGAAGATAATTAATGACACGCAAATAGGAAATACGATTCCGTTGTATGACAAAATTACGACAATAATCAAAGCAATAGGAGTTGATTTCGAATTGAAATTTTTATTCCAAACCGATTTAATTAAGACGCCAATAAAAGCAACCGTTTCGGAAACACTACTTAAAGACGTATGGAATGTCGTTGTTTTGCTTAATAAATTGAAAACAACTAATCTTAATACGAATCTCAATAATTTTATATCTGCATTTTCCAATCGCTACGAAAGTAAAGAAATGCCATTACTAACGATACTCGACAATGAAACAGGAATCGGTTACCCTGTCGGGAAAGACAGTAATATCGCGCCTTTGTTGGATAAATTTGCGATACCGGTCGGGAATCAAAATGATAAACAACAGATTGAGTGGGATAACATTCAATCTGTTTTACATAAAAAATTTTTGGAAGCACACGCTCAGAAACAACACGAAATTAAACTGTACGATACCGATTTCATTTTACAAGCAGAAAATTGGACGGATACGCCTGATACTTTTTCGGTTTTGTGTAAAATTTTCTCAATAAAAGACGAACAACCTTTAATATATTTTTCTTCTTATGGCGGCAGTTCTGCGGCTAATCTTCTTGCTCGTTTTGCTCATGCCGATAAAGAAATTGAAGAACATGTGCTATCAATTACAAAAAAGGAAGAAGAATTACAAAAAGACGCTATACTTGCCGAAATAGTTCATTTACCTCAAGCACGAATAGGAAATATTATTTTTCGTCCTTCCATTCGTCCGTATGAAATTCCTTATTTAGCAAAACCTAGTGTGGAGAAAGAGTGTCAACTCCCTTTGTCTGATCTGTTTATTTCCGTCAGAAGAAATCAAATCTATTTACGATCAAAACGGTTAAACAGGCTTATTGTTCCCCGATTGACCAATGCGCACAATTATTCTGTTAGAGCAATGCCTGTGTACCATTTTTTATGTGACTTGCAAACCCACAATCAGCGTTCATCTTTCGGATTGAGTTGGAGTAGAATAGTAAACGATTATTATTTCCTGCCCAGGATAACCTACAAAAACGTTATTTTATCGTTGGCTCGTTGGATTATTAAAACTGACGACTTGAAAAAAAGAATTGCCGAAAACAACATGGAAATGATCGCATTATGGCGAAATGAAAACTTAATGTCTCGTTATTTGTTCCTACCCGATGGTGATAATGATTTTTTTGTGGATATGGAAAATTTATTGAGTATCAAGACTTTGCTTGATGTTGTTAAACGACGCAAAGAATTTTTCCTGATGGAATTCCCTTATGATCTTGAAAATCCATTAGCGATTGACAGTCAAGGAAACATATTCACTAATGAATTAATTTTCAATTTTTATAAGGAAAAATCATGAATATTAAGCAGCATTTTATATTAGGAGATCAATGGTTGTATTTCAAATTATATACCGGTTTTAATACGGCAGATTTACTGTTGACGGAGGTAATTTTCCCGTTGACGCAATATTTGAAACGATCTCAACTCGTTTCTCACTGGTTTTATATTCGCTACA
>Ga0099364_10005018_pt1 | contig 19793 bp, 15 predicted proteins | sample TergutTh196P3_FD_73070 | JGI IMG/M metagenome (GOLD analysis project Ga0099364, IMG submission 73070) | Microcerotermes parvus P3 segment gut microbial communities from Pointe-Noire, Republic of the Congo - Th196 P3 | ecosystem: Host-associated > Arthropoda: Insects > Digestive system > Gut ... | reverse complement strand
TGTGCCAAAGATCATGGAGATATTTCCTGCTGCCATGTTTGGAATCATCATGGGTACTGTTAATGGCAGCATGCGTTTTGGGCCAGAATCAAAAAGCTTTTTCATGGATTCAGTAACTATATCAAAACCGCCTATTCCGTTTCCAAGCACTACGCCTGTTCTTTCCGGAACGCAGGTTACTTTTCTCTTTCCTTCTTCATCAGCTTCTGAGAGCAGGCCTGCGTTCTCAAGGGCCTGGCAAGCTGCTGCAACTGCAAATTGTGTAAAGCGCGCCATTTTGCGGGCTTCTTTTTTATCCATCCAAAGGCCTGGATCAAAGTCTTTTATTTCCCCGGCTATGGTTACATCAAAACCTGTTGTGTCAAATGAAGTTATTTTACCAATTCCGCTTTTGCCAGCCTTAAGGCTTGCACAGTAATCTTCAACTGAAGTGCCTATGGGAGAAATTGCCCCCATTCCTGTAACTACTACTTTTTTACTCATTTTTTCTCCCCTAAATAAACATTCCGCCGTCAACAGACAGAACCTGTCCGGTTATATAATTTGAATCTTCAGATGCAAGGAACAGGCATGCCTTTGCTATATCCTCCGGTGTTCCCATGCGTTTTAACGGCACCTGATCCATCATTTTTTGTTTTACTTCCTCTGGAAGATTTACTGTCATATCAGTATCTATAAATCCAGGTGCAATGGCATTAACCCTAACCCCGCGGCTTGCACATTCCTGTGCCAGGCTCTTTGTTACGCCAATAAGCCCTGCTTTGCTGGCTGAATAATTTGCCTGTCCGCCATTACCGTGAACTCCCACAACGCTTGACATGTTGATGATTGAACCAGTTCTCTTGCGTATCATGTCACGGCCCACTGTACGGGCAACCAAAAATGCAGCACTCAAGTTTATATCAATTACCTTCTGCCATTCTTCGAGTGACATTCTGAATGCCAGGTTATCACGTGTTATTCCAGCATTGTTTACAAGTATATCAAATCCTCCGGCTTCTTTTACAGCCTTGTCAACAGCACTGTCTACTGTGCTTAATTCTGAGAGGTCAGCTGTTATCCAATGGAGTTTTCCTTTTGCCTGCCTGTCAGAAAGGTCTTCCGGTGTTTTATAATCAAGACCCCAGACTTCTGCTCCTTCTGCCATAAAAAGCTCAGCAATTATTTTACCAATTCCCCTGTAAGCTCCTGTAATAAGGGCTTTTTTATCCTTTAATCTCATAATAAACCCCCAATATCCTCAACTGTTCCGGCTGCAAGGCATGGTATTTCACTCCCTGAGTCTTTCCATAAACCCTGTAAAACCTTGCCAGGTCCTGTTTCAAGCAGCCTGTCTGGCTTAAAATCTGCTATTGTCTTTTCTTCATCTGTCCAGCGCACGCTTTCAACAATCTGACGCAGGGCCAGGGCTTTTGCCTCTTCACCGCTGGAAATCTGCTTTCCTGTTACATTGGAAAAAATGGGAATTACTGGATCATTAAACTTTATTTTTTCAAGATCAGGTGCAAAAGCATCTGCTGCTTCTTTCATATAGGGTGAATGATAGGGGCCGGCCACCTGTAAACGCATAAAACGCTTGGCACCAGCTTCCTTAAAACGGGCTTCTGCTGTTTCAAGAGCAGCGGCACTGCCTGAAACTACAGTCTGCTTTGGCGAGTTGATATTTGCAGCATAAAGGCCGTCCAGCCCCTGCTTTTGCCATTCTGCAATAAGGCTCTCGACCTGATCCGGCTCAAGCCCAATAACTGCTGCCATGCCTGGCGCGGCTGAATCAACAGCTATTTTATCAATGGCTGCCTGCATTGCTATTCCGCGCTTGTTTACAAGTAAAAAACAATCTTCCACACTGATAATCCCTGCAACAGCCAAAGCAGCATACTCACCAAGGCTGAAACCAGCAACAGCAGCGGGTTTTATGCCTTTTTCTTCCAGATATGCATTTGCCGCCAGGTTTGCCAGGGTAATTGCTGGCTGTGCAATATCTGTGCGTTTTAAGGTTTCAGGTGAAGAATTGGCAAGCATATCATTCATATCTTTACCAATAATATCCGAGGCCATGGAGAACAGGGCTTTTACTTCTTTGCCTGTTTCCAGAAGATCAATTGCCATTCCAGGGGCTTGTGCTCCCTGTCCTGGAAACAAATAAACTGTTTTCATATTCAACCTCTTTTATTCATTATGACAAAACTCGCCGCTATGTCAAGATAATCACTTATTCCAAGTGATTATCTTGGCTCTTCGGGTCAACATTACCACCGTATGATATTACCGCCAAATGTAAGCCCGCCGCCAAATCCAACCAGAAAAACCAGGTCTCCTTTTTTAAGTTTCCCAGCACGGTTTAGTTCATCAAGGGCAATCGGAATGGATGCTGCTGATGTATTGGCGTATTCCTCTATATTAAGATATATTTTATCGTCCGGAATTTTCAGGCGTTTGGCAGCAGCCTGTATGATCCTTGCATTTGCCTGGTGCGGTATAACTATTGCAACATCATCCAATGTTACATTTTCCATATCCATAAGTTTTTGTACTGTATCTGTAATTGCCTTAACTGCAAAATAATAAACAGCCTGGCCATTTAATTGTATACAGATTGTTTTTTCAATTGTTTGTCCTTCTTTGAAAGGGTCGCAGGAACCGCCGCCTTTAAAATAAATATGTTCAGCGCCTGACCCGTCAGCTGATAAACTCGTGCTTAAAAGACCGCGTTTTTCTGCTCCATTATTGGAATGGCTTGTTTTTTCGAGAATAACAGCTCCGGCTCCATCACCAAAAAGCACACAGCTTGCCCTGTCATTCCAGTCAGCAAACCTTGTCAGAATCTCTGAGCCAATTACCAAAGCGCGCTTTCTTGAAGGATTACACATTAATAAGCCTGCTGCTGTTTCAAGGGCATATATAAAACCTGTGCAGCCTGCTGCTATATCCATGGCTCCGGCATTTTTTGCCCCGATTTTATCCTGGACTATGCAGGCTGTGGAAGGGCAGCCAAAATAATCCCCTGTAGCTGTTGCAAGGACTATCATATCAATAGTCATGGCTGCTTGTTCCAGGGATAATCCTGGTTCTGCCATGGCCAGGGCTTCCCTGCTTGCCTCAATAGCAAGGTTGCTGCAGGCTATGTCTTCATCAGCTATATGCCTGAAGCCTATACCTGTATGTGAACGAATCCATTCGTCAGAAGTATCCAAATGAGAAGGTAATTCATCATTGGAGACCCTGCGCGCTGGAACAGCTCTGCCTGTTCCAATAATCTCTATTGCCATATTCACCACCTAGAAAGCTTTTCTCAAAACTAACCGAGTTTTGAGAAAAGCTCAATATACAATATATAATAAATGACTCCCGGCATTGGAGAAAGTTACTTTTCATGCTATAATATATAGTTATGAAAGCAAGATTACTATCCCCTTTATATGTTTTTATAGCTGTTTTACTGACAGTCTGCATCCCTTCAATTAAAGCTCAGGACACTGAAACTACATCTGCATCAACGTTTAGTTTTTCTGATATTAATTATTCCCTGTTTGCCGGGGGTTCTATTATTTTTTTTCCCCATGATAATGGTATTTATTCAGATCCCATGCATATACTTCCAAGCCCTGGAATTGGTTTAAGAATGGAGTTTTCTGAAGTATTTTCCGCGGAAGCCACATTGGATTTGTATTTCGCGACTTATGGTTACAGTGATTTTTTAGGCAGAGCAGTTCCAATGAGCTGGGAAAACCGTACTGCTTTTGTTTGGGGCAATCTTCTTAGCATCCAGGCTGTTCGCCGTATTGATTTTAATGAGACCCTGGGTTTAAGGATTTTTGGCGGTCTTGGCTTTGACCTGCGTATGGTCTTTAGAGCGCCTGACCTTCACCCCTTAGACCCTCTTGAAGAGATCGATCGTCAAACAAAACTTGTTTCCGAATACTTCTGGGGAGGCGGGCGCTGGTTTTTGCCTGTTGTTGGCACAGGACTTGATATCAACCTTAATGAAAAAATCCGCCTTGGCCTTGATTTAAGGGCCTGGATACCCTTATATGCGCTTATGGGGGATGAAGATTTATCTGATTGGGAAGGCTGGCGTTTTGGTATAGGTTTTAGGGTTCTGTTTTTATCCGGAATAAAAAAAGAGCTGCCCTGACCACTTTAAAATTGGTCTAACCGGACAGCCCTCTTACTAAAATATCCAGACTCTCTTATCCAAAGAAGTCAATATAACCCAATACAAAGATGGCAATTATTACAATAGGCAGTACCCAGGTAAAGTATGGACGTAGGATTACGGGGAATTTAATACCTTTTCCAGAGTCAGCTTCCTTGATAAAGTTATCCCAACCCCAGCCCATTTTGGATACGCAGAAAAGTACATAAATAAGTCCGCCCAAAGGCAGAAGGTGGTTGGAAAGAATAAAATCTTCAATATCAATTATAGCCCAGCTTTGGCCTGCAAAAGTAAATTCCGGTATCAGGTTAAAGCCAAGGGCACAGGGTATTGAAAGGGCAATCATTATAATAAGGTTGAAGAATGTGGATTTTTCCCTGCTGCATCCGGTTTTGTCCATTGCAAAAGAGGTGATGTTTTCAAAAACCGCTACAACTGTAGACATGGCAGCAAATGACATAAATACAAAGAATAATGTTCCCCAGAATTGACCCAAAGGCATGGCATTAAAAATATTGGGCAATGTAACAAAAATAAGTCCAGGACCTGCTCCAGGTTCTCCGCCAAAGGCAAAAACTGCCGGGAAAATCACAAGGCCTGCCAGTAGGGCTGCAAGGGTGTCAATTCCTGTAACAGTCAAGCTTTCACCAAGAAGTTTCCTGTCGCGGTTTATATAACTTCCGAATATTGCCATGCTTCCCACACCAAGGCTTAATGTAAAGAAGGCCTGGCCCAAAGCAGCAAATATAATTGTAAATAGCCCATGTTCCTGTATGGCTGCAGGGTTTGGTCTAAGGAAAAAATCAAGCCCAGCTGCTGCACCTGGCAAGGTAATAGAGCGTATTACCAGAATGATCAATAAAATAAAAAGACCTGACATCATAAATTTTGTTATTTTTTCTACACTTTTAACAAGTCCACCTGAACAGATACCAAAGCCGGTTACAACAACAACGACCATCCAGAAGATTAGGGCAGAAGGATTTCCAAGATGCGCTCCAAAAACACCGCCTACCTCTCCTGGGCTAAGGCCTACGAAATCGCCATGTACCATTTTGACTGTATAGGACAGCATCCAGCCTGATACTGTTGTGTAGAACATCATTAAAAGGTAATTGCCGCCCATGGCTGCCCATGAAAAAAGATGCCATTTTTTACCCTGGGGCTGTAATTCGTGGAAGGATTTGGCTGCGCTCTTGCCGCTGCCGCGTCCTACGGCAAATTCCATGGTCATAACCGGTATACCGAATATTACCAGGAACACAAGGTAAATAAGGACAAACAAGGCCCCGCCGTACTGGCCGGCTATAAATGGGAAGCGCCAAATGTTGCCCAGACCTATTGCACATCCGGCACTGAGCATAAGAAAGCCCATGCGGGATGACAATTTTTCTCTAGAATTTGAGATATCACTCATATAAAAAATCTCCTTTGCGTTATTATGCAAAGATACATATTCTTTGTCCAGTGCTTTATAGTACTGGACAGTACTATTGTATATAGACAGAAGCAACTTTTTAGGTAAATATATTAGTATAAATATGGAGAAAAAACGCGATATAATTATCATAGTAGATGATAATATTACCAACCTGACTGTCGCAAAAAATAACCTTACAGATAATTATAATGTTTTTACTGCCCCTTCGGGCAATAAGCTTTTTCAGCTTCTGGAAAAAGTAATGCCCTCGCTCATACTTCTGGACATAGAGATGCCGGAGATGAGCGGTTACGAAGTTCTTGGTATATTAAAGAATTCAGAGAAGACAGCCCATATTCCGGTCATTTTTCTTACAGGCAAAATAGACCCTGAAAACGAAGTAAAAGGTTTGAACATGGGGGCTGTGGATTATATAACAAAGCCCTTTTCACGTGAACTGCTTATAAAACGTATAGACCTTCATATTCTTTTTGAAAAACAAAAAAAGGAAATTTTAAATTACAATCTTACTAATAATAATACAGAAGGTGAAGCAGATAAGAAAAATAAGACAGTTATAGAGCTTCAGAATGCAATATTAAGAACAGTAGCTGAACTTGTTGAATACAGGGACAGTGTAACAGGCGGTCATATAGAAAGAACCCAAAATTATCTAAGCCTGCTTGTTGACTTCCTCCTGGAACATGGTGTTTATTCCGAAGTGCTTTCTTCCTGGGATATTAATATGTTTATTATGTCATCCCAGCTTCATGATGTGGGAAAAATTTCAATTAAAGATGATGTATTGATGAAGCCCGGTGAATTGACCAGCGAAGAAAATGAAGAAATAAAAAAACATGCCCAGCGAGGGGCTGAAATTATAAGAAAAATCGAAGAAAAAACATCAGAAAATGAATTCTTGAGTTTTGCAAAAATTCTGGCTGCCAGTCATCATGAAAAATGGGACGGAACAGGTTATCCCAAAGGGCTTAAGGGCAGTAATATTCCTCTTGCCGGAAGGCTTATGGGCATAGTTGATTCCTATGATGCGCTGACAAATGACCGCCCGTATAAAAAAGCACTTACTCACGATGAGGCAGTGGAGATTATCAAAGAAACTTCAGGAACTCATTTTGATCCAAAAATAGCTGAAGTTTTTCTTTCGCATGAAAAAGAATTTCATAATATTCAGCTTGTCAGGGATTTCCTTTCGTTAAACGATATGAATGAGTCCAGGCAGAATCTTTCTTCGTCCCTTAAACTGATGATCAATATAATGGGTTTCCGGGGCGGTAATGGCGAATATTCTGCAAGTATTCAGCAATACCTTGAAATTTTTATCAATGCCCTTGTGAACCACCCTGATTATGAAAAAGAAATAAGCAGCTGGAATATAGACCTTTTTCTTATATCCGCACAGTTACACGACATTGGCAAGATGGCAGTCAAGGACAATATCTTGTATAAAGACAGTGAATTGACCCAGAGTGAATATAATGATATTAAAAATCATACTGAATACGGATTAAGGATAATCAAAAAGATAAAAGATAATGTTTCCGGCGGCAGTATGCTGCATCATGCCGAAGCCCTTGCCGGCTGCCATCATGAGAGATGGGATGGAACAGGTTATCCCCTGGGTCTAAAAGGGAATGGTATACCGCTGCAGGGCAGGATTATGGCCATAATTGATACATACGAAGCTCTTACAAGCGACCGGCCGCACAGGCAAAGAAAAACGCATAAAGAGGCGATCGAAATAATCAGGGATGGCAGCGCTACGCAATTTGATCCAGGTCTTGTAAAGGTATTCCTTGAGCATGAAAAGGAATTTGAAAAGGGAGCCTTACCATAATGAAGACATCCAGGCGTTATATAAGGTTTTTTCTTCTTTTTATAATAATAATAAGCTTCCTCCTTATAGGTTTCTTTTTCTCCTGCTCCAGCGGGCAGTCAAATCAACAATCAACTGGTTCTGCATTTGACATTAATTCAATCAGGAATTATCGTGATATACCTGGTGTTACAGCAGAAGAAATAAATGCAATAGAAGCGCTTAAGGCTTCAAGACAGAGTTTTTCCTATGGAAGCCTTATTACAACAGAGATGTTTGTTTTACCTGACAACAGATTTGCGGGTTTTACATCATTGTTCAGGGAATTGCTTTCAGAACTTTTTGAAATCCCGTTTGTTCAGGAGATACATTCCTGGGATAATCTTTTAAGCGGGATTAACAATAGAACCATAGATTTTACCGGTGAATTGACTTCTACGCCGGAGCGCAGGCAGTTTTACTATATGACCTATCCCATTACAGAACGCTCGCTCAGTGTTTTTACTTACGGTGACAGGTTTACCATAAGAACAGAAAGCGATGTTTATGGTCTTAGGGTAGGTTTTCTTGAAGGAACCATTACAGCTCAGGCAATTCAAAGGTTTTATCCATCCATTAATTTTGAAATTATTGATGTACAGAATGCCCTGGACGCACTTGATAAGCTGAGTATGGGTCTTATTGATATATTTATTAATGAATCAATAGAATCCTATGTTTTTAGTTATTATGATTTTATTAATTTTACAGAACTTTTCCCGCTTGTTTATAATCCTGTTTCGCTTGCAAGTGCTGACTCTGAACTTGAACCAATCATATCGGTTATGAATAAGTATATTGCAGCCGGGGGAATAAACAAGCTTCATGAACTGCGTATTTTAGGAAGTTATGAATATACACGATATATGCTAAGCAGGTCTTTATCCAATGAGGAAAGGGCATATCTGGATAAGCTTGCGGCCAGTGACACTGTTATTCCAATAGTCATGGAACACACCAATTATCCCATTAGTTTTTATAATGAAAGAGAAAATGAATTCCAGGGCATATCAATTGACGTGTTGGCGGAAATAAGCAGTTTTACCGGCATTGAGTTTAAAATTATCAATGAAACAGATGTTTCCTGGTCAGAAAAACTGGAATTGCTCAGGAACGGTGATGCAGCGCTGATTTCCGAGTTGTTGATTACAGAAGGACGGCGGGCAGATTATATTTGGCATGATATGCCGTATTTTTCTTCACCTTTTGTATTTATTTCAAAAACAGATTATCCGTATCTTGAGTTATATCAAATTTCCCATGCAAGGGTTGGCACTGTAAGGGGTTCTGCTTTTGAAGAAATGTATAATATATGGTTTGCAGATAATGAAAACCTGTATCTTTTCAATACATTTGACGATGTTTTAAATGCCCTTGAAAATGACGAGATTGATCTTATGCTGTCTGCTGAATACCTCCTTCTTTATCAGCTAAATTACCGTGAAAGACCAGGGTTTAAAATAAATTTTATTTTCCCAATTTATACGGATTCTTATTTTGGTTTTAATCAAAACGAAGAAGTATTAAGTTCCATATTCAGTATAATAATGCCCTTAATAAATACAAACAGAATCTCAAGAGACTGGACAAGCCGCATATTTAATTATGAAAGAAGGATGGCGGAAGAGAGATCACTTTATATGTCCATTACAACAGGTATTCTCTTTACAGTACTGTTAATCCTTTTTATTGTATTGGCGGTTAATTATCAGAAAAATCAAATCATCAATAAGCAAAATATTTTATTGAATGCTGTTAATAAAATATCATCCATACTGCTTCAATCCAGCATTGACAGGTTCCAGGATGATCTTCAATTCTGTATAAAACTTTTGGGTGAAGCATTCGGCGTTAACCGTGTTTATATTGCAAAAAATTATATAAAGGACGAAGAACTCTACAATAATCAGCTTTATGAATGGTCGTCAAATGTTGAATCCTGGCAGGGTAAGGATGAAGTGACAAATGTTTCCTACAGGGAAAACCTTCCGGGATGGGAAGAAACACTGTCAAGGCATAACTGCATAAACAGTCAATTCAATAATATGTCAAAAGAAGAACAGACGCACCTGTCCCCGCGCGGCATAATTTCTATTTTAGTTGCACCTATATTTATACATGATCTGTTTTGGGGTTATATAGGTATTGACGATTGCAGTGAAGGACGCATGTTTAAAATAAATGAAGAAATGATACTGCGTTCTGTCGGTATTTTTATTGCCAACTCCCTTGTTCGCAATGACATGACAAGGGATATACAGGATTCTGCTTCACGCCTTGAGACAGCGCTTGTTAAGGCCCAGGATGCCAACAGGGCAAAAACCAATTTCCTTGCAAAAATGAGCCACGAGATACGTACGCCCATGAACGCCATAATCGGCATGGCGGAACTTGCCCTGCGCGAGAACAAGCTTGATACGGTACATGAGCATATACTAACGGTAAAGCATGCCGGTGTAAGCCTTTTATCCATAATAAACGACATACTGGATTTTTCAAAGGTAGAAACAGGCAAGCTTGAAATATCGCATAACAATTACCTGCTGTCGTCTTTGTTAAATGATGTTATAAGCATTATAAGGATGAGGGTAATAAAAACACGTACCCGCTTTGTTGTCAATGTAGACAGTAATATACCCGGCGCTCTTGTAGGGGATGAGGTAAGGCTGCGCCAGGTTTTAATTAATCTTTTGGGGAATGCCGTAAAATATACAGAAAGGGGTTTTGTTTCCTTTAGCGTTAGGGGAGAAAAGGTTGATGATACCCTAATGAATTTGACATTTGAAGTTTCTGACAGCGGCAGGGGTATAAAAAAAGAAGACCTGGAAAAACTGTTTGATGAATATGTACAAGTCGATGTTGATAAAAACATAGGTCTTGAAGGAATAGGACTTGGTCTTACAATATCACAAAATATTATCAATACAATGGGAGGCAGCATCAGCGTTGAGTCCGAGTACGGAGAGGGCAGTGTTTTTACAGTAACCCTGCCGCAGGGCATTAGAAGCAACGAAACGCTTGCGTCTGTAGAAAACCCGGATAGTATTAATGTTCTTTTATATGAACGGCGAGGAATATATATTAAATCTATTACTGATACCCTTGATAATCTTGATGTTTCCCATGTTCTTATTTCTGACGATTCGCAGCTGCTTGAAAAAATAAAAAGCAAGGAATACTCTTTCCTGTTTATTTCTTCTGCACTTTACGAGAAAAACAATAATATTATTACAATGTGCGAGTCAGACATAAAGATTGTGCTTTTAACAGAGTTCGGCGAAAAAATACCAAACAAGGGTTTTTTCGTGCTTGCAATGCCTGTTTACTCATTATCAATTGCCAATGTTTTAAACGGAATTATCGACAGTTCAGCCCTTGTAAATAACAAGTTCTATGTAGATTTAATTGCGCCTAATATAAGGGTTCTTGTTGTAGACGATATTATTACCAACCTAAAGGTCGCAAAGGGTCTGCTTGAATCTTATCAGATAAAAATTGATTCATGTAAAAGCGGGTATGAAGCCATTGAATTATTCAGGTTAAATCAATATGACCTTATATTTATGGATCACAGAATGCCTGGGATGGACGGTATTGAAGCCACAGCTCATATAAGAGTCATGGAACAGGAACTGTTAAGGAATGACAAGCTGTACAGGGAGATACCGATAATTGCGCTTACCGCCAATGCTGTTTCCGGAATTAAAAAAATGTTTTTGGAGAATGGTTTTAATGATTTCCTTTCAAAACCAATTGATACGGGAAAACTTAATGAAATTCTAAAACGATGGATACCGGAAAATGAATGGGTTGCCCGGCCAGCCGGCAGTGCGGAGCATGCAGATAAAATGCAGGACGGTCAATATGACTTTGAAATAGAAAATGTTGATGTAAATAAGGGGGTTCAAAATTCCGGCGGAAAAATGGAATTCTATCTGGAAACGCTTGAATCATTTTACGAGGATGGCATTGATAGCAACACAAAAATAATTGAAAGTCTTAAAACAAATAACATGTCATTATTTACCAACTGTGTCCATGGTTTAAAAAGCGCTGCTGCCTATATAGGAGCACAGGAGCTGTCTGAGGCAGCCCTTGAGCTTGAACAGGCCGGCGAATTGCAGAACCTACCCTTTATTGAAGCCAAAATCCCGGGTTTTTTAAATAACCTTGCAACCCTCCTTGAAAGTATTAATGAAGTAATATCCAGCCAGGGCAGCCAGGAGAAGCAGGAGTTGCCAAGTATGGATTTTTTCCGTTCTGAATTGATATTGCTAAAAGCTGCAATAGAAATCATGGACGCAAATGCCATAAATAGTACAATTAAAAATCTGGGGAATTATTCTTTTAATGATGAAGTTTCATCTGTTGTCAAAAGTATTGCTCAAAATATATTATTGGCTGAATTTGACAATGCCCTGTCATCTATAGGTTCACTTTTAAAATAAAAAAGCCTCAAATTCAGGCTGGACTTTTTTTTTATTGTTTATTAAACTTTTTATCAGAATAATTTCAAATGGGGGTTCTTATGAAAATTGGTATTAATGGTTTTGGCCGCATCGGCCGTTTGTCATTCCGGGCAGGATTAGATCGCAGCGACATGGAGTTTGTCGCCATCAACGATCCCTTTATGACGCCGGATTATGTTGCGTATATGCTTAAATACGATACGGTTCATGGCAGGTTCAAAGGAACAGTGTCGCATGATGACAGTTCTATCACTGTCAATGGCAAAAAAATCGCGTTTTTTGCTGAAAAAGAACCCGCAAACATACCCTGGGGCAAGGTTGGCGCCGAATATGTAATCGACGCGACCGGTATTTTCCACGAAAAAGCCAAAGCACAGGGCCACATTGACGGCGGGGCCAAAAAAGTTGTCTATACAGGCCCTTCAAAAGACGATACACCGATGTTTGTCTGCGGAGTCAACCTGGACAAATACACAAATGACATGAACTTTGTGTCCAATGCTTCCTGTACCACAAACTGTCTAGCACCGCTTGCCAAAGTTATCAATGACAAGTTCGGCATTGCCGACGGCCTTATGACAACCGTCCACTCAGCGACAAACACTCAGATGGTCGTAGATGCCCCGTCCCGCAAAGATTGGAGAGGAGGCCGTGCAGCTTCCGGCAACATCATCCCCTCGTCAACTGGCGCGGCAAAAGCCGTTGGCAAGGTTATACCCGATCTCAATGGCAAGCTCACCGGCATGGCCTTCCGCGTGCCCACCCTGAACGTCTCTGTCGTTGACCTTACAGTCAACCTTAAAAAACCCGCCAAGTACGACGAAATCTGCGCTGCGCTCAAAGCAGCTGCTGAAGGCGAAATGAAAGGCGTGCTTAAATATGTAGACGAAGATGTTGTTTCGTCCGACTTTATCGGCGAGTCCTGCACATCGATATTTGACTCCAAGGCCGGTATAGCCCTTACCGACACATTTGTCAAACTGGTAGCCTGGTACGACAATGAATGGGGTTATTCCTGCAAAGTGCTCGAGCTGATTAAGCACATGGACGGCAAAAAATAATGATAAAAACAGTTAAAACCGTAGACCTTAAAGGCAAGCGTGTGATCATGCGCGTTGATTTTAATGTACCCATGAAAGACGGGGTTGTTCAGGATGATACCCGTATTGTTGCTGCAATGCCTACAATTCAATACATTCTTGAACAGGGCGCAAAAAGCCTGACCTTGATGTCCCACTTGGGCGATCCTTCAAAGGATTCTAAAAAGGCCAAAGAAAAGGCTGAAAAAGACGGAAAGTCTTTTGATGAAGCAGCTTATATCAAGGGCAAGCATAGAATGGCGCCGGTTGCTGCTTATTTGCAGACAAAACTGGGCAAAACTGTGATTTTTGCAGGTGAGGACGGCTGCTACGATAAAAAAGACTTTATCAACGGGCAGCCTGAAGGTTCGGTTATCATGCTGGAAAACACCCGCTTCCACAAGGAAGAGACTGCCAAAGATGCTGCTGACCTGGACAAGCTTGCCAAGGCTCTTGCTGAATACGGAGATATTTTTGTAAATGATGCTTTTGGAACAGCGCATCGCGACCATGCTTCCACTGCTTCCATTGCCAAGTTTGTGCCAGTTTCCGTGGCTGGTTTCCTTATGGAAAAAGAGGTCAATTACCTTGAGCCCATTGTTACAAGTCCGCAAAAGCCGCTTGTAGCGATCATTGGCGGGGCAAAAGTCTCCTCAAAAATAGCTGTACTGGAAAGCCTTCTTAAAAATGCTTCTGCGCTGATAATCGGCGGAGGCATGGCTTATACCTTCTTTAAAGCCCAGGGCTATAAAATAGGAAAGTCCCTGGTTGAAGATGACCAGCTCGACACTGCCAAAAAGATCCTTGATGCAGCAAAAACCGCTGGAGTGGAAATTGTTCTGCCTGTGGATCATCTTGGTGCAGAAACCTTTGATGCATCAGCAGCTCCTGTCCCGGTTGACAATATTGATCTGCCTGACAATCTTCTGGGTCTTGATGTAGGGCCTAAAACCCTGGCCAAATACAAAGAAGTCATTGCCACAGCCAAAACCATCGTATGGAATGGCCCGGTAGGGGTTTTTGAATTTGACGCATTTGCCAAGGGCACAGAGGAAGTTGCAAAACTTGTGGCTCAGGCCACTGGTAATGGCTGTATCACTGTGGTTGGCGGCGGTGATTCTGTTGCAGCAGTAAACAAGTTTAAGCTCGCCTCCCAGATGAGCCATGTAAGCACAGGCGGCGGAGCATCCCTTGAACTTCTTGAAGGCAGAAAACTGCCCGGCATCGAAGTCTGCCGCGGATAACTTATTAACAAAGATTCACACGGAGACACTAAGACACGGAGGAGGAAGAAATAGCAATTCACAATTTTGAATTGTTCCTATTCTTGGTGTCTTAGCGTCTTGGTGTGATAAATTGCAAAGGAGATTTTATGAGTAGATCTTATTACATAGCAGGTAACTGGAAAATGCACATGACCCGTTCAGAGGCAGTTGAGCTTGCAAAGGCACTGGTCAGCCAGATCAAAGATGGAGCGCATAAATACCTGGTTGCACCGTCGTTTACAAGCATTGAAGCTGTGGGAGCTGTTGTCAAAGGCAGCAATATACGGCTGGGAGCGCAAAATTGCGCTAGCGAAGAACAGGGCGCACATACAGGAGAGGTCTCTGTGCTTCAGCTTAAAGACCTTGGTGTACAGACGATCATTTTGGGCCACAGTGAGCGGCGGCATAGCTATAAAGAAGACGATGCCCTTATAAACAAAAAAGTCAAACTGGCCCTCAAGCATGGTTTTGAAGTGATTCTCTGCATAGGTGAGTTATTGGAAGAGCGCGAAGCAGGCAAAGTTGAAGAAGTCTGCGAAACCCAGACCAAAAAAGGTCTTGAAGGGGTCAGCGCCGCAGAACTTGCCAATATCGTAATTGCCTACGAGCCTGTCTGGGCCATTGGCACAGGCAAAACCGCCACACCAGATGATGCCCAGGCTGTACATAAGTTTGTGCGCGGCGTTATCGAAAAGCTTTACAGCAAAGATGCTGCAAATAATATCATTATCCAGTACGGCGGGTCTGTAAAAGCGGATAACGCAGCCCAGCTCATGGCCATGGAAGACATTGACGGAGCTCTTGTTGGCGGCGCATCCCTTAAGACCGATACTTTTGTGCCCATAGCCAAGTTTGCATGAAGTGAACATAGTTCCCATAAGGCAAAAATGGAAATCCTCAATAAGCGACAGGGAGCGTTTTAATGCCCAGATGCATTATAAAAGCGTTGACCGCTGCTTTAATATGGAATTCGGTTACTGGGACGAAAACTTCTTACTATGGGATCTTTTTGTAAAGAACAATATCAAAACCAATGAGGAAGCTGATATATTTTTTGCCTTTGATAAAATTCATGGCTTGAGCGGCCTTGATTTTATGCATCCACAGATGGAAGAAAGGGTAGTCGAAGTCAGGGAACATACCCGCATAATAATGAATGCCGAAGGGCTTCTTGCAGAAGTACCCCTTGAAGGCGCCGGCAGTTCCATACCTCATTATATAAAATCTTCGATAGAAACACCTGAAGACTGGAAGAGAATCAAAGAAGAACATTTTGATGTACAACACCCTGATAGAATCATTGACATTCCTGGTCTAAAAAAAACAATGCCTCTCTGTGAACAAAGGGATTTTCCCCTTGGAATAGGATGCGGATCCATGATTGGCAAAATTCGGGACATGCTGACTTTTGAGGGCTTGGCATACGCGATCTATGATTACCCGGAAATGGTAGAAGACATGGTGGAAACCTGCTGTCTTCTTGCGGAATTTGCCCTTGATCAGCTATTGCCGGCCTTTCAATTTGATTTTGCCACGGGCTGGGAAGATATCTGCTTTAATCACGGTCCTATTGTGGGAGTTGATTTTTTCCGTGATATTGTAATGCCCCGTTATAAACGTATAAACAAAAAGCTTAAACAATACGGAATTGATATCTGGTATACAGACTGCGATGGGGATGTGCGGCCAATTCTGCCGTTTTTCCTGGAAGGGGGCATTAACTGTCTTTTTCCTTATGAGGTGAACAGCTGCGCGCACCCCGGAGAATTGCTTGACAAGTATGAAGGGCAGCTTAGGATCATGGGTGGTGTTGATAAAATGGTCTTGGGAAAGGGCAGGGAAGAGATAAAGGCCTACCTTAAATCCATTGAAAAATACGTTATAAGGGGAGGTTTTATTCCCTTTTGTGACCACCGCTGCCCGCCCAATGTAAATCCGGATGATTACCTTTATTACCTTGACCTTAAAGAAAAAATGTTTGGTTCTGTATTGCATAAATCCCTGTAATTTGCTATTTTTTTTAAAGACAAAAGCTCGCAGAGTCAAAAAACTTATAGAGTTTTAAAACTCATTGAGCTTTAATCATTCAGGAGGATTTATGTCGAGTCAAACCTCAGGTGGCCGCGCCCAATGGGCCACAAATATCGGCTTTATTCTGGCAGCAGCCGGATCAGCCATAGGATTGGGCAATATATGGAAATTCCCCGGTAAAGCCTATGAAGGCGGCGGGGCTGCATTTCTTATCATTTATCTGGCTATTGTCGCTGTTATTGGCACAACTGTTATGCTGGCGGAATTTGTAATTGGCCGCCATACACACAAAGACACCATAGGCGCTTATTCACAGCTCCGTCCCAAATGGAAGGGCTGGGGAGTTTTAGGGGTTGTAACCTCTTTTATTATCCTTTCCTATTATTTCCAGGTAGGCGGCTGGGTCATTTATTATGTATACAGCTATATAGTTAACTCCGGTCAAATTTTCGCAAACCCATTGTACTATTTCTATAATTTGCTGGGTTATGATGCTGCGGCTGGAGCTACCTTCTTCCCCTGGGCAGGCGCTATTATATTCCCGTTGATTTTTATTGCGCTTACCGTATTTATTATTATACGCGGTGTTGAAAAAGGTATTGAAAAATTCAGTAAAATTGGTATGCCGGCCCTCTTGATCCTCTTGGTAGTTCTTGTTGTCCGTGCTGTAACACTTCCGGGCGCAGGTGAAGGCCTTGTATACATGCTTACACCCAATTTTTCTGTTGTAACAGGCGAAACATTCCTTGTAGCCCTTGGACAGGCCTTCTTCTCACTCTCTCTTGGTATGGCCATTATGATCACCTACGGTTCCTATGTTAAAAAAGAAGAAAACCTTGCCAAAAATACCGCTTTAATCTGTGGATTGGATACACTTATAGCTATCCTAGCTGGGTTTATGATTATCCCGGCAGTCTTTGCAACAGGCGTTGCCCCTGGTATGGGCGGCGGTTTTGCTTTTGCATCCCTTGCAACAGTATTTCAGAACATGCCATTCGGCGTATTCTTTGGCGTGCTTTTCTATCTTCTCCTCTTCTTTGCAGCATTAACATCTGCAATGTCTCTTCTTGAGGGTCAGGTAGCAGCAGTCACTGAAAGATTGAATATCAGCCGCACAAAGGCAACAATAGGTCTTGCTGCAGCCATGTTCTTTGTAGGTATTTTTTATACCATATCACAGGCTTCAATTGATCTTAAAGGAATCTGGCTTGATATTAATGGCGTAAGTTACCCTGCATTGGCAGATTTCATGGAATTCCTTACTGACCGCGTACTTATCCCCATCAATGCTTTGACAGCGTGTTTATTGGCTGGCTGGGCCTGGGGTGCCAAAAACGGTGTTGCAGAAATAGAGCAGAGCGGTAAATTCCCGTTCAAGCTCGCAGGTGCCTGGTCAATATCAGTTAAATTTATTGCTCCTGCTGCCATCATTGTTATAATCATCTTTGGTCTTTTCCTTGGAAGGGCATTGAGTTAATTATTTCTTGCATTTACAAAAAGGGGCTGCCTGTTGGACAGCTCCTTTTTTTTGTTATATTTAATTGACATGTATGTAAAATGTATGTATAATGTATGAAGGAGAAATTATGCCATTATTACAGGTAAGGGATTTTCCCAGAGACATTTACGATGAAATAGCCTTTGAAGCCAAAAGGCAAAACAGGACCATTGCCCAGCAGACCATTGTGCTTATTAAAAAAGGCCTTGGCCAGGAAGTCTCAAACCGGGAACGCAGGAGGCGAATACTCAAAGAAATAAAAAGCTGGGATATTCCGGATGAGGTCAAAAAAATTGACGCGGTAAAATGGATCCGGGAGGATAGAGAAAGATGATAACGGTAATTGATGTTTCCGGGGTAATTGATATTTTATTTCACAAGGAAAAATGCGAAAAAATCAATGCTGCTTTACACGAATCCACCAGTGTGATAGCTCCTGACTTGTATGTTTCAGAATTGGCAAATACTCTTTGGAAATACTATAACGCAAAAATAAGAAGTGAAGAAGAGTGTATACTGTATATGGAAAAAGGCATTGATCTTGTAGACAAATTCATCGACAGCCGGGAACTCTGGCAGGAAGCCTTTTCAGAAGGGCTAAGCAACAAACATTCAATTTATGATATGTTTTACATGGTTACGGCCCGGAGAAACAACGGAATTCTGATAACCAATGACTCGGTCCTGGCGAAAATATGCAAAAAGAAACAAGTCCAGGTGATTAGCGGTTAGTGGCTAGAAAAACTTACCACCAACCATCACGAACTCGAACTGAAGTTCGCCCACGAACAGGAAGAAGGTTCACACAGAGGCGCAAAGTTCACAGAGACCACGGAGGAAGAAAAAACTTTTAATCCGTGGAAATCCGTGTAATCTGCGGACCCTTTCCTTTGTGTCCTCTGTGCTCTCTGTGGTAAAAATTCTTACATAGTGTCACTTCTTTTCATTTTTTTTCAAATTCTCCCTAAAAATTCAAAGCAAAATCCATCCTGGTGCCGTATACAGGGTATACCGCTGGCGGCTGGTTAGCCGCCGTCAAATCTTTCCAATCGGTGCACGGCCCGGAGGGACGCATGAAAAGTGAACATCAAAATATTGCCTGGCACCCGGCATTTGTTGAGGCAATCCAATTGGAACTGGAAGCGTACCGGGACGTCCTGGAATTTCATCCGGAATACCAGTTAACCGCAGAACCTTTGAAAATAGACTGTGTGGTTATCAAAAAGCTAAAAGACGTGGTTATAACAAAGAACATCGCCGCTATATTCAGGGAAGCGAATCTCCTGGAGTACAAAAGCCCGGACGATTATGTTTCAATTCAGGATTTTTACAAGGTCTACGGCTACGCCTGTTTATATGCTTCTTTGGAGAAGGTCCCCATAACAAGCCTAACCATGACCTTTGTGGAAAGCCATTATCCCAGGGAACTTCTTGCCCATTTACGACAAGTGCGGGGATACAAGGTTGAAAATAACAGGCCGGGGATTTATACTGTTAGCGGAGACATACTGCCAATACAGCTAATTGACAACCGCCGGCTTTCGGCGGACGAAAACCTATGGCTTAAAGATTTGGACAATAGGCTTGAGCCATTGGAGATAAGGCATCTTACAAGTGAGATATATAATCTGGGAAAGGCAGCCCGGGTAAAAGCCTATCTGGACGCGATAACTACAGCGAACATAGATAGTTTACAGGAGGCACTTAAAATGAGTGGAAGTGGTTTAACTTTGGATCAAGTTTTTGAGGAGGCCGGCCTGGTTGCCAAATGGGAAGCCAAGGGGAGACAAAGTGAAAAGTTCGATATTGCGCAGAACATGGTCAACCTGGGCCTTCCACTGGAGACTATTGTTTCCGCCACCAGCCTTGACCCCGAAAAAGTAAAGGAATTGTCCGGAGGGCAAGGTAGTGGTTAGTGAGCAGTGGACTAGCGGCTAGAAAAACTAGTGCCTCTGCGTCCTCTGTGCCCTCTGTGGTTAAAATTCTTCTCTTTTAGTTCACG
>Ga0099364_10005017_pt1 | contig 19794 bp, 19 predicted proteins | sample TergutTh196P3_FD_73070 | JGI IMG/M metagenome (GOLD analysis project Ga0099364, IMG submission 73070) | Microcerotermes parvus P3 segment gut microbial communities from Pointe-Noire, Republic of the Congo - Th196 P3 | ecosystem: Host-associated > Arthropoda: Insects > Digestive system > Gut ... | reverse complement strand
TGTCTCGTCTTTTTTGCCGGACTGATTATCACGGGAGTGTTGCTGACTCTTCGGTTTCGGGGAGCGTTATTGTACGGCATCATCATTGCCGCTTTGCTCGCGGCTCTCCTCGGACAGATCACTCCGGTCATGCCCTTCGGACTTCCTGCCGACCCGCGTCCGCTGATCGGACAGGTAAACGTGGTCGGCGTTTTTCAGCATTCGGCACTGTTACCGCTGGTAATCGTATTGACGTTTATGGTGATTTTCGACACTCTCGGTACGGTCGTTGCAGTGGGGACACGGGCGGGACTCATCAAGGACGGCGTATTCCCTAACGTCGAACGGGTCTTTGCGACCGATGCAACGGCAACCGTCGTCGGTGCGGCAATGGGACACAGTACAACAACGGCTTATGTTGAAAGTGCGGCAGGAGTGGAGAGCGGCGGACGCACCGGATTGGCGGCGGTCATTACGGGGTTCTGTTTTCTGGCGGCAATGTTTTGCGGACCCTTTATCGAAATGATCGGCAACTATCAACCGATTACCGCTGCTGCCCTTGTCATTGTTGGAGCGTTGATGATGCAAAGCGTATCGCAGATCGATTGGGAGGATTACAGTGAAGCAATTCCTGCGTTCCTATTACTGGTCGGTATTCCTCTAACCTACTGCATTGCGAACGGATTGTTGCTCGGTTTGATTGTGTATCCGTTCATCAAATTATTTAGCGGTCGGGGACGCTCCGTGAACGCGATGCTTTACCTGCTGGCAGGGTTGCTGATCCTTTATGTTCTGTTTTTATAAGACATGTTTTGCGGTGAATGTTACTGCATCCGTGGGCGAGTCAAAAACATACTCCGCTCACTGGCAGGGCCGAAGATCAGAAATCTTTGTTGCCGAGAAACATAAAACAGGGTAGAATGATCGTTGACGGTTTTCGTTTATCAGACTGTTGCGATGAAACACTTCTTGTGCTTGGCGTTTGTCTTATTTCTGTCTGCCTGTTGTTTGCAAGCGGAAGAGACTCCCGCCTTCATTGAACTCAAAGGGCATGAAAGCATAGTCGATTATGCCGTCTTTTCTCCTGACGGAAAAAGAGCAGCAACGAAAAGTTGGGACAGAACTACACGAATCTGGGATACTGCAACGGGAAAGGAATTGCATAAATTAAGTCCCGTACCCGACGCAGAAAGAGAGATTCCCAACTTTGAAGGCATGGCGATTGCTATCCCTATGTTCACCACCTTTTCACCAAAAGCGGCATTCTCGCCCGACGGCAAACTCATTGCAACGATCCATACAGACCCTACTGTCCGCATCTGGGACGTTGAGTCAGGCGAGGAGTTGCACACATTGTTTGGTCATACAAAACCTGCAATCTTTGCCGCTTTTTCACCAGACGGCAAAAAACTCGTAACGGGAAGTTGGGACGAAACCGTCCTAACCTGGGATACCGCAACAGGAAATGGAATTTTGATACACGAAGGCTTTTTAGATACCGGCAGAGACAAAGGTATAGTTTCTGCCGCCGCATTTACTTCAGACGGAACAAAAATAGTTCTGATGTGTACAACAGACGTACACATCAGGAGCAAAATAGTGCGCATCTGCGATGCCGAATCGGGAGAGATACTGGACACGTTTTTGAATTCGCCTTCATTGCGTTCTTTGTTTTCCCCGGCACCCTTTTCGCCATGTGGAACGAAAGTTGTTGTGCAGAAAATGGTCGGCTATATGGGTTCGCCGTATGCCGTTGTGAATGCCGATACAAATTTGCGGGAACAAGGCATGGGCGGGCAAGTACCTGGTGAACTGTTCGAAATGAGACATCGTCCCTTCGGCAGCATCACCTTTGCCGCTTTTTCGCCTGACGGCAAGAAAGTGATAACGGCAAGTACAGATAAAACCGCCCGAATTTGGGATGCGCACTCTGGGGCAGAACTGCAAAGTTTAGAAGGGCATACAGGTTTTGTTTGGTACGCCATCTTTTCACCGGATGGAAAAAGAGTGATCACAACGAGTGAGGACAAAACCGCTCGCATTTGGGACATGGAGCGGGTTCCCGTCTTACCGCAACCGCCGCCGTCGGAGCGGTCTGCGATCACGGATTTTTGAACAACAGAGCCGCAATCGTAAGATTGCGCTGTCGTTTTGTGCAGTCTTACGATGGCGGCTCTGTAAACCCTTGCCAATACCGAAAAAGGGGGGTACAATACCTTCATGGACGCACATTGCTAGATATGCACAATGGCTACGATTCAAATTCCTGTAGACGACAATTTGAAAACGGCGGCGGATGCCCTTTTCGCCTCTCTCGGTTTGGACACGTCAACCGCTGTCAGAATGTTCCTCGCCGCTGCCATCAATAATGAGGGAATGCCCTTTGCTGTAGAAAAAGGGCGGTATCGAAAGCCCAATGCCGAACTCAGCGAAGCAATGGAAGATGTCCGATTGGGACGCAATCTGTATGGACCATTTGCTGTCGCGGAAGAGGCAATGTGCTCACTCTTGGAGGACTGACAATGCTCGATATTGTTTATACTACCAAGATGAAGCGTGATGTGAAACGTATGCAAAAGCGGGGCAAAGACATGTCAAAACTGACTGCCGTGCTTGATATACTTACTTCAGAATCACCTATGCCCGAAAAGTACAGTGATCATCCGCTCAAAGGTGAAATGCAAGGTTATCGCGAATGTCATATAGAACCGGATTGGTTACTCGTCTATCAGATTTCACAAGATACCCTTATCCTTTTGGCTGCTGGTACAGGTACGCATTCCGATCTATTTGAATAGGTTGCCAACGCCGAAAAAAGGGAGTACAATCTTTTACATTCCTTGTACCAACCGTCTGTTCGTACCGTGTCCCGCTTCGCTTTGCTTTTTGCCGTTTGCTTTGCCTTTCTGTTCGTTGCTCGCTTGCAAGCAGTGGATGCTCCACCTTTCATTGAACTACAAGGTGGTACAGGTAAAATCTATTCTGTCGCCTTTTCTCCCGATGGAAAGAAAATCGTTACAGGTGAGAGTAGTGTCGCCCAAACGAGTACGAGTAATACCGCCCGAATTTATGATGTCGAGTCGGGAGAAGAACTGCTAAAACTAACAGGACACACAGACGGAATTCGGTGTGTTGCTTTTTCTCCTGACGGAACGAGAGTCGCCACGGGAAGCGGAATGCGAGACAGTACCATCCGAATTTGGGATGCGAATACAGGAAAAGAATTACAAAGGTTAGTAGGGCATACTTACGAAGTCAATTCTGTTGCCTTTTCTCCTGACGGAAAAACAATTATTACAGGAGGCGGCACGAGTACCCGCCCTCGTGTCGATTATGACCATACCGTCCGAATTTGGGACGCGGATTCCGGGAAAGAATTGAAAAAATTGGAAGGATTTCACAGCAGGATTCAGTCCGTTGTTTTTTCTCCTGACGGAACAAAGTTCGTTATTGCTACTGACACGACTGCTCAAATCTGGGATGTCGAATCTGGAGTGGAAATGAAAAAATTGCAATTGCCTGTGAGAACTATAGGCGGAAAGGCTTCAGCCGCCTTTTCGTCCGACGGAAAGAAAATTGTTGTATCAAGCACTTACAGAGGTGTCCATGTTTTTGATTCCGATTCGGGGAAAGAGTTGATAAAATTAGACGAAGAACATACGCAGGAAATCCAATCCGCCTCCTTTTCGCCGGATAGGAAGAGAATTGTTACGGCAAGTTTTGACAATACCGTCCGCATTTGGGATGCCGAGTCGGGAAAAGAACTACAGCGATGGGAACATCCTGTTCGAACAAGTCCCTATCAACTCTATTTTGCTGTCTTCTCGCCATGTGGAAAGAAAGTTGCCTCGTCAAATCTCACCACCCGCATTTGGAAATTGGAATAACCTATTGAGCCGGTACTCCGGCTTTAGTATAGAATCAAGGGCAATCAAGGAAAAAAAATTATGAGTACAACACAAACCTTGCGTGAGCCGAAGGCGGAACGCTTGCGTAGTAATCCTGCGCCGCAGAATGTCGTCGAAGCGGAAGAGGAGGAAACGAATATCGAATGGTTCGAACGTTTGGGACGCGACATTGTAGAATGGCGAAAAAGTCAAGGACTTCCCGAAGAATCTGATATAACAATGGAGGAAGTTGTAGCAATCGTGAAAGAAGCCAGAGCAGAACGTTATGCGGAAGAACAAAAACAAAAAAACGCGGCTAATCGTTGATGCAAATGCTTGGATAAGTTCGTTGCTGTCTCCGAGGTTTCAAGAACGACTTTCAATCGTTTTCGATGCAAAATACCGCTTGATCGTTTCCGAAGAATTGTTCAAAGATATGGCATCGGCTATGCACAAGCCCTACCTTGCGAGAGAAATTAGTCGGTCGGCTTACATGGAACTCGTTTCCCGCCTGCGGTCTGTTGCCGAACTCGTCAATGTTCATTCTGTTGTCGAAGTGTGTCGCGATCCCAAAGACAATTTCCTTCTCGCTTTGGCAAAGGATGGCAATGCCGACTATCTGATTACTGGCGATAAAGACCTACTGGCGATGGGAGAATGTGAAAACACGAAAATCGTAACATTGCCTGACTTTGAAGCGGCGGCAAGCGTCGAACAGAGCCGCGATCGTTAACATCACCCGCAATATTCCGATGGCGGCTCTGTCAACGTACCTTGCCAACGCCGAAAAAAGAGAGTACAATCTTTTGCGTTCCCTGTGTTACTCCGGCGCACACATTTTCAACCATGCAAACAATCAGTATCAACATACCGGACTCTCTCGGCGATTTCGTTCATCGGCAGTCTGCCGAACATGGTATCGACGAATACTTTGAAACAATCCTTCGCGAGCAGCAACGGAATGAGGCTCGCGACAGACTCGAAGCCGAATTGCTCAAAGGCATCGAGAGCGGTTTCGGCGAACCAATTACGCCGGAGTATTGGGAGAAAATGCGGGAAAGATTACAACAACATATAGCCCAGAAAAAGGTAGCCCGGCAATGATTTATCAAATTGTTACATCGGCAGAAGCCGACGATGACGTTTTCGGCATTGCTTGCTACCTTGCCGAACAACGTGAAGGCTTGGGCTTTCGGTTTTATGCTTGTGTCGATGATACCTATCGGCAGATTGCCGATAATCCGTTGCTAAAAGGACTGGGGCATTTTCGACAAGCCGAAATAAAAAACATCCGAATTCGCCCGGTCAAAGATTTCCCTAACCATCTGATATTCTACCGAATCGAAGCGGACAGAATTGAAATCCTGCGAGTCATTCACGGAGCAAGGGATTATATGAGTCTCTTCGATGCTCCTTCTTCCTGACTTGTTTGCGCAATCTTACGATTGCGGCTCTGTGGACGTACCTTGCCAACGCCGAAAAAATAATGTACAATCTTTACGTTCCTTGTACTCACCGCCTGTTCGTACCATGCTCCGTTTTGTTTTGTTTGCCGCAGTTTGTTTCACGTGCTTGCTCGTTGCTCATTTGCAAGCGGAGGAGCATCCTGCTGTTCTTGCACTGTGGCATGGAGACTGGGTGATGACTGCCTTATTTTCACCGGATGGCAAGAAAATCGTTACAGCAAGCGCTGACAAAACCGCCCGTATTTGGGATGCCGAAACAGGAAAAGAATTGCACTCCTTGGAAGGACACAAACACGAAGTTACGTATGCCTTCTTCTCCTCTAATGGGAATAAAATCATTACAAAAAGTTTATCAATGGCCCACATTTGGGATGCCGAGTCGGGAAAAGAATTGTACACATTGGAATACCCTGATCGCGGGATCGGGATTGCCGCCTTCTCGCCGGATGGAAAGAAAATTTCCACATTAAGTAGTGGAGCCGTTCGAGTTTGGGATGCCGATTCGGGAAAAAAATTACACGATTTAGAAGAACATACACGCTACGGTTTTTTTGCCGTTTTTTCTCCCGACAGTAAAAAAATCATTACACCAAGCGATGGCATCGTCCACATTATTGATGCCGACACTGGGAAAGAATTGCAAAAGTCAGAAGGACACACCGGTTATGTGTATAGAGCCGCCTTCTCGCGTGATGGAAAGAAATTCGTTACGGCTGGCGAAGACAGAACTGCCCGAATCTGGGATGCCGATTCGGGAAAGGAACTGCAAACATTGAAGGGGCATACAACACGAATAACCTATGCCCGTTTTTCGCCAGACGGCAAGAAAGCCATTACAGGAGATGAATCAAATCTCCGAATTTGGAATGCCGATTCGGGAGAGTTGCTGCACACATTAAATCTCCGGCTCGGCTGGGGGGCTAACCTGTTTCCAGAGACGAGCGTTATCAGTGCTGTTACTCTCTCGCCGGACGGTAAAAAGATTGTCGTGGGAAAGTCTAACGGTACTGTCCAGATTGTGGACACTGAATCAGGAAGGATAGTACGAACATTGGCAATACATACCGGGTATATCTACAGTGTTGATTCCTCGCCGGACGGCAAGAGATTCGTAACGGCAAGTCGTGATGGCAGTGCCCGCATTTGGACTTTGGAATAACTAGAACATAACACAATGATACAAACCGAAGACCTCACCAAGCAATACGGCACGCTCTATGCCGTGAAAGATTTAACGCTTAACCTAGCGGCAGGCGATTTGTACGGTTTCATCGGTCCCAACGGTTCCGGCAAAACGACGACGATGAAAATCCTTGCCACGCTCCTGCAACCGACCTACGGCGAAGCCTACGTTTGCGATATGTCGATTTACACCAAGCCGAAGGAAATCCGGCGGCTCATCGGCTATATGCCCGACTTCTTCGGTGTGTACGATGATATGAAAGTGATCGAATACCTCGAATTCTTTGCGGCAGCGTATCGTATTCGCGGCGAAAAGCGAAAAAAAGTGTGTGACGAAATGCTCGAACTGGTTGACCTCGGATACAAGCGGGACGCGTTGGCAACCAGTCTCTCACGGGGAATGACGCAACGGCTCGGATTGGCAAGAGTGCTGCTGCACGATCCGCAGGTGTTGCTGTTAGATGAACCCGCCAGCGGTCTTGATCCGAGAGCGAGGATCGAAATGCGGGAACTGCTCAAACGGCTTGGCGGACGTGGCAAAACGATTATGGTCTCGTCACACATCCTGCCGGAACTCGCCGACATTTGCAATAAGGTGGGAATCATCGAACGGGGCGAACTGCTGGTTAATGCTGACGTTGCCGAAGTGATGAGGAAGGTGCGGGATCACATGGTCATCAACGTCGAAGTGGCGGAACGGATTGACGATGCCGCCAAATTGTTGGAGCGGCATCAGTCGGTCGGCAATGTAGAAATCGTAACGGTTTCCGGCAAACAGCACATCCGTCTTTCGCTCAACAAAGAACAGGGACTTGACGATTACAGCGATTTGCCGACGCTGTTGGTACAACACGGTTTCAGAATCCGGTCTTTCAAGGAGGACGAAATCAATCTCGAGACAGCATTCATGACGCTGACGAAAGGGATTACAGCATAATGTCCGGCACAAAAATACCAACAGGGCACCTCTAAAAAACAACGTTTTATCTTGGACGCTACCGAAAATGTAACGGAACTGTACCTTGCGCACAGTAACGATTCGCACTATACTGTAAACGGCATGGAATTGGACTTTGCGCCCTTTGCGTGCTTTGCGGTTAACAAAGAGATTTAACCGCAAAGTACGCAAGGAACGCAAAGAAAAAACGACCCGTTTGACCCCGTGTAGGGTATATTTTCGACTAAAACAAGAGGCGGAAACCGTTTTTTAGAGGTTCTCTCAATTTTTCCTGTTTTGTGATACAATACGTTGATATGCTCACGGATATTATGAACGCCCCCTTGGACGAGTTACTGGAGGAAACAGGCAAAGTCCGTTCCGAAACATTCGGCAACGAAATTGATCTCTGTGCCATCGTCAATATCAAAAGCGGACGCTGTACGATGGATTGCCGATTTTGTGCCCAAAGCCGGCACTATGCTGCGGCAGTCGAGTCCTATCCTCTGGTGTCTGCCGAAGAATTGGCGGCGGAAACACACAAGTTGTGGAATCAAAACATTCGCCGAATCGGCTGGGTATCCAGCGGCCGTTCTCCCTCAGAGGAAGAAGTTAACTCTATCATTGAAGCAGCAAGCACCCTTATCGCCGCCGCCAATGAAAACCAACTCTGCTGTGCTTCACTGGGACAGTTGGACACACCCGCATTGAGCCGTCTTAAAGAGGCCGGTTTTTGCCGATACCATCACAATTTAGAAACCTCAGAACGGTTCTACCCCTCGGTCTGCACGACGCAACATTGGCGGGACCGCCGGGCAACGGTCGAACGGGTCAAAAAACTCGGCTGGTCAGTATGCAGCGGCGGATTGTTCGGACTCGGCGAAACTTGGGAAGACCGATGGCAACTGGCCTTGACGCTTAAAGAGTTGGAGGTGGACTCGGTGCCGATCAATTTTTTGAATCCGATTGCCGGCACACCACTTGCGGGTCAAACGTTGCTGTCTCCCGACGAGGCATTGCGGATTACGGCATTGTTCCGACTGATGTTACCGAAGGCAACGATTCGGATTTGCGGGGGCAGACCCGCAATCTTTGTGCAGCGTGAGCAGGATGAACTCCTGTTCCGTGCGGGGGCGAACGCTTTAATGACGGGCACTTATCTGACGACTTCGGGTATTTCGCCCGAAAAAGATAGGGAAATGCTCGAACGCTGCGGATTTGTAGTTTAGTGCGGCGGCTCCGTAGTCCAAAAGCATGAAAACAGTCCTTTGTGTTCTTTGCGCAATCCCCTTGCGTACTTTGCGGTGAAAAAAGGGAATTTATACTGCAACACGGTATAAATTGGACTTTGTGCCCTTTGCGGTTAAATCCTTTCTTTTAACCGCAAAGTACGCAAAGAAGAAAAGAGCAAATAGTGCTGTTGAAAAGTATAACCGCAAAGAACGCAAAGAAACAGAAAAAATGCCCATAAAAGTTGGACGCACTCCATAGAACCTCGTTCGATTGCGGCATCGTTAACAAAACGCTACAATACGTTCATGTCAACCTTCAATATCGAACAGACCGATTCGCAGTGCGCCGTAACTTGGCGGCACTTTTCCTGTGCCGCTATTCCCTTACTCTTTTTTTTCACGGTTTGGACTGCTGGGTGTGGATTTATGACCAGTGTGGCGTTGGTTCAACAGCAATTCGAGGTACTTCTGTTTATGTTGCCGTTTTGGGCAATATCTTTTGTTCTGTTGGTATTGATCACTAACATGCTGTTCGGAAAAACACAACTCGTCCTCGACGAAAACGGATTCGAATCGCAATGGGCTTGTCTCTCCATTAAACGGGAAAAGCGTTTTGAACTCGACAACGTTCGACGGTTCGAGACGAAAGTCCATCGAAGTCGTAAGGGCGGACCTACCTATTCGCTTCAAGTTGTCCTTCAGGGGGGCCGCACAAACTTCACTGCGCCTGCGGACGAGAAAGAACTGAATAGTCTCTGCAAACAACTTAACGCTTTTTTGAATGTGCTCAAGACTGGGGGAGAAGCCGGAGTACCGGCTCAATCATTTAACCGGTACTCCGTTGAAGAGTCCGTACCGATAGTGTTTGCATACAACTCATCGCCGCAACATATCGAACCGCCGCAGAAGAACCGATGGTCTTACCAAGAAGATTTCAACGGCTTCGGTTTTCGATTTCGCGACGACGGCATAGTCGGATCGTTGTTCTTTACACTATTCGCGACGGCGTTTTGGAACGGGATCGTTTCAGTGTTCGTACTGAATCTATTGGGTATTCCTGATCCTGCAAAGCAACCGGAAGGTTTGATGTGGTGGTTTCAGTTCTTCTTTTTTATTCCCTTTGTTTTAATAGGATTGCTTCTTGTCGTCGTTGTGTTCAATGGGTTCCTCGAATTATTCCGTCGGACGACTTGGCGGTTTGCTTTTGGTGAGGCGGTCTTCCGCACTGCTCGGATCAGATCACGGATTAAACATTACGACTTGACCGGCTGGAACTCACTGGCGATTCGTCTTGTACGAGCCGATAAATCAAAAGAGCCGGAAAACGAGAGCGAACTTGAAACCTTTTACGAAGAGGGAGACCATTGGCAACTGGCATTTCTCGACAAGAGTGATGCAGACCTTGCTGTTATCGAGAAACTTCGCAAGCCTGAAGCCCTGTGGCTGACGGATGTGATTCTGCGTGAGCGGCGAGCAATTCGGTAACAATCAAATCATTTACCGGTACAGCATAGGAGTTCTCCGTGGGGTTAAAAGGTTGATGTTGCAAATACTTTTATACCTTACGGACTCCCTCATGCGCTCTGCCGCTACGATGGGCTTACTTTCTGAATATATTAGAAAAAGGTTTCCGCCGGAAAGTGATAGACCGCAAACAGGAGCCGATGTCATTTTTCTCTTTGCGTCCCTTGCGCAACCCCTTGCGTTTTTTGCGGTTAAGTCTTTTTTTAACCGCAAAGGGCGCAAAGAGTTTCGCAAAGGACGCAAAGAAGATAACGTAATAACAAAAAACGTTTACCCGCTAAACTTGGATACACACCCGGAAACTTCAATCCACATCAGGGTAGTTTATGATAAAATGAGCCGCGTGGGATATAGATAACACAAAGATTTCACAAACGACAAATTTCACAAACGACAACAAGGAAAATAAAAATGATTCAACCCATTAACCGCTATCTCGATCATGCCGTATTGGTTCCCCAGATGACCCGTGAGGAGGCTGCCGCGTTGATCCAGTTGGGAATCTATCATCAAGTCAAAACCGTCTGTGTCCGCTCGTGCGATATTGACTTGGCCGTCGAAATGTGCCGGGGAACGCAAACGGAAGTCTGTTGCGGACTCGGCTTTCCGCACGGAACCAGTTGCACCGACTTAAAAATGGCGGAAGCCGCTCTGTATTGCATCAAAGGAGTTGCCGAAATCGATATGGTCGCGAACTATGGTTGGATTCGAAGCGGACTCTGGGATGAGGTACGCTCTGACATTCATGCCGTCGTCAAAATTGCACACCCCCAACATGTTCTCGTCAAGGTAATCTTGGAGACGAGTCAGTTGACTCTGGAACAAGCGGCAAAAGCGACAGAAATCAGCATCGAAGCCGGAGCGGATTTCGTCAAAACGTCGACAGGATTCAACGGCGAAGGGGCAACTGAGGAAATGGTCGCCTGTATGATAAAGGCTGCAAACGGCCGGATCAAAGTGAAGCCCTCCGGCGGAATTCGCGATGCCGCACGGGCAATGATGTTTATCGAGATGGGAGCCGACCGACTCGGAGTCAATGCAGCAAGCACACCCGTCATCTGCGGCGGCCAATCTAATGCGATCACGCCGCAGTCGGGCTATTAGACCCTAACGGACGTTACGGGCTCTGTGAACACGTTTTTTCTCCTTTTGTGTGCCGGGTGTTTTGTACATAGAAAAAATCTCCGTTCTGAAATTATCCGGGGAAATAAGTGTCCGGCAAGATTGGGGCAGGTCGAAGTGCACACAGTCCGCTAACAAGTTTTTTGGTCAAATGAGTAGGGGAGTCCCGCAATCGCCGAGCGGTAAGGTTTTTTATCAAGATAACTCCAATCGGTGACTGTTAACCTGCCCTCGGCAGGCAAGTGCCCAGTTTTTCAATCCTGGAAGTGATGAAGGCAACATTTCGGAAAAAAACTTGTTAGTGGACTGGAAGTGCACAAAGAGCACGAAGTACCCAAAGTTCCCATTTACGGTATAATACTCCCATGGAACCAACGCCGGATGAAGCCCTGTTGACTGCCTATCTGGATGGTGAACTTGCGCCGCAAGATCGGCAACAACTCGAACAACGGCTTGCCGACGAACCGGAACTCCAACAGCGATTGACGTTATTGGAAGAAACCTGGCACTACCTTGAACTGCTCGAAAAAGAGGATGTCAATGCCGAACAAATTGAAACAACCTTGAAAACCTTGGCAGTCGCTCTCTCCGAGAAGCCTTTCCCCACGTTGAAAACAAGCCGATGGGGCAAATGGACGACGGCCATCCTTGCCGGGCTGGTCTGTTTTGCCCTGTTTTTTCTTTTTGGGAAACAGAATCCTTATGACGATCCCTCTTTTCGGCGAATGGTGGAACGGCTCGATATGTACCTTCTCCTCGTGAACGACGACGATGGTTTGGAACTCTTACGGCAGTTAGCCGTAGAACGGGTTTTCCTCCCGCAACCGCCGTATCCTTATGAGGTGCCGGTAAACGGATACGAACCAAGCCTTCGCCTCCAAATGTCGAACGCTTTTAACAACATGGTCAACAGTTACCGCGAACATTTCGACGAGGGAGGGGTAGATCAACTGTTTTACGGCAACATTCCGACGTACCGCCTGCTGTCCCGTGAGCAAACGAAACAGATTCGGAAACTTCACCATAACATCGAGGGAGCACCGCAGTACATCGAACTGCTGTTAACATTACACAACTATTACCATTGGCTTAAATCGCTGCAATCGTATGAAAGGACGGCACTGCGGCAGCCGAAACCTCTGGCGGAAAAAACGGCAGATATTATCGAATTAAAAAACAGACTCGACAAATTACCGCCGAGAGAGATTCTCTGGATGCCTTCTGAAATTGTCGGCATTGAGGAGAGTAACCGTCTTGCGGAAACACTGGAAAAGTTGTCGTTCAACGAACGGGAACGGCTCCTCAATAATGAGCCGCACTTGATTATCAACGAACTCAAGCAATTGTCGTATTATTAGGCTTTCGCTGGAAAAAATCTACCTATAATGAACTATACGGAAAACGGTATGACATTGGACTTTGCGCCCCTTGCGAACCCTTTGCGTCCTTTGCGGTTACTCCTTTTTTAACCGCAAAGGGTTGCGCAAAGAGAAAAAATGTGCAAACAGAGTCCAACGTTCACAGAGCCCGTAACGTCAGTGAGGGAATCAACCGAACGATTCCCTAACGGACGTTACGGGCTCTGTGAACGTGGCTCTGTGAATGTGCAAGGGACGCAAAGAAGACGCAAAGTTCGCAAAGAAAAAAACGACCCATTTGTCCCCGTGCAAGGTATTGATCAATTACCGTACCCGTAATTATTGACCACGAAATCGAGGTCTTTATCACCACGACCAGAACAGTTGATGAGAATCGCACCGGTGTCCATCTCCTTCGCCAGTTTCATTGCATAAGCAACAGCATGCGCACTTTCCAGCGCAGGAATGATACCCTCATACCGCGATAACTTGAAGAAAGCGTCAATCGCTTCGGCATCCGTCGCTCCGACATAATTGACACGCTTCTCATCACGGAGCAACGCATGCTCCGGTCCCACGCCCGGATAGTCCAAACCGGAAGCCACCGAGTGCACCGGTGTCGGCGAACCGTCTTCGTTCTGCAAAAGGTAACTCTTGAAGGCATGCAAAATACCGGGTGTACCATAAGTCATCGTCGCCGCATGTTCTCCGATCTTCGTTCCCGTGCCGAGCGGTTCGACTCCGTACAGCGGCACCGGATCGTTGAGAAATCCGCTGAAAATCCCCATCGCATTGCTTCCTCCGCCGACGCAGGCAAGCACCGCATCGGGCAGATTGCCGGTCATCTCCATGAACTGTTCCCGCGACTCGATGCCGACGACCATTTGGAAGTCCCGAACCATCATCGGAAAAGGATGCGGTCCAACAACGGAACCGATGCAGTAAATCGCAGATTCATACTGTTTGAGATACGATTCAAACGCCGAGTCGACCGCTTCTTTGAGCGTGCGCTGTCCGAAACCGACAGGGACGACTGTCGCACCGAGAACTTTCATTCGGGTAACGTTAGGTGCTTCTTTTTCGATGTCCACCTCGCCCATGTGGATTTCGCATTCGAGTCCGAAGTGTGCCGCCGCCGTTGCGAGAGCGACTCCGTGCTGACCGGCACCGGTTTCGGCAATGACTCGTTTTTTGCCCATGTGTTTCGCCAAGAGGACTTCTCCCATACAATGGTTCAACTTGTGTGCGCCGGTGTGATTTAGGTCTTCCCTTTTGAGGTAGATTTGACTTCCGCCGACGAGTGTGGAGAGCCGTTGGCAGTGATAGACTGGCGTGGGACGACCTTGAAACTCTTTGCGTATTCGGCGCAGTTCGTTGATAAACTGTGCCGAGTGGCAGATGGTTTTGTAGGCGTGGGTGATTTCCTTGAAGGCGGGAATCAGCGGCGGCGGCAGAAACGCTCCGCCGTAGGGACCGAATTCGCCGTCTTTGTTAGGATAGTTGCGAAAATAGGTTCGATAATCCATGATGTTTCCTTTCTAAAAAATGTTGATAAGCAATAATCAGGCAAATGTTCTTTTTGTGTCCTTTGCGGTTAAATTGCAGCACGGAGAACGCAAAATACACCAGAGAATAAAGACTGTTTATTGACGTTGCGGAGTATGCACTACTTTGCATACCCGACGGTTTGGGCGGCGATCAGTTCGTCTGTGTCCGCCAGTTTCAGGAGTGGTCGCAACTCTTCGGCATTGATTCCTGCCACGCGTATCACCGCACCGAGCCCCAGCGAAGCAGAAACGAGATAGACATCTTGAGCGGCACATCCCACTGAAATGTGCGAGCCAGTGCCGGCACCTTTGGAACCATCCGCAACGTACAGGATATTGACCGGCGTACTATAGACAAAATCTTGCGAGCCGACCTTCCGGCGATGGTCGCCATCCGCCTTTTTCAGGAGTTTGTTTTCTTTTGCATCGTAAAGATAGACCGCATCTTTCAGGAAAACGTAAACCGAAAGATGCTGGTAATTACTCGAAGTTGGAATTACTAGTTTGTCCTCGCGGTTGAATCCGTAAGCCGACCAAAGAATGGTGGAAAGGTCTTGGAGTGAAACCTCTTTGTCGGTGTAATCTCTGGTCGAGACTCGCTGGGAAATGGCATCGAACAAAGGGATTCCACCGGTCTTTGTCGGGGCGGGCAGCGCAATGTCCTGTGCGAAAACGTTGCTTGAAAGCATTACCGAAACGGCAATCAGCAGGGGGAAAAACGTACAAGTTTTCATTTTTCTTGGGGGGTAGAATACAAGAGAAGGGGACATTCTACCATAAACGAGAATAAATGGATGGGGTGCTCTGAAGAAAGGAACAAGGGATATAAAACATACAGAAAACGGCATGAAACCGCATTTTGCGTTCTTTGCGCAACCCTTTGCGCCCTTTGCGGTTAAATCTTCTTTTTTAACCGCAAAGGGCGCAAAGAAGATAACACTATAACAAAAACACGTTTGCCCACTAAACTTGGACACACCCGCTATGGGGGGCAACGGGATTCCCCCTACTGGACGTTTTTTGTCCTTATGGTAGAATCACCCGCGGGTACGTGTTTTTAATTCAACACCAGTTTCGTTCTATGATGAAAGGAGAGATTTTGTGGTCAAATTAGTCATTCGGGACAAAGAGTCCATTCAGGAGGCGGTTCGGCGGTTTCGTAAACTGATCGAACGGAGCGGTCTCAAAAGGGAGATGCGCCGACGGGAACATTTTGAAAAGCCAAGCGAAACCAAACGGCGAGCCCGACTCCGAACTATTCACAAAGTCAGAATTCTACAAAAACACGCAAACGAAGGAGGAAGATAGGGCAAACGCGCCCGTTACGCTTTGCATCGTGTTAGAACCGTAAACGAGGCTGTTTGAACGTTTGCCTTACGTGTCTTTTGCGTACATTGCGGTGCAATCCTTTTTTTAACCGCAATGTATGCAAAGGGTTGCGCAAAGAGACGGTTTTTTCATTGGCGGTTAAGCCAAAATGTAAAGCCGATTTTTAGAGGTTCCCTTCACACAAGTTCAACGTTCACCAGTTTCCCTTCTTGGCGGAGTTTTTCGGCAAGAAGCGGAATCAACACCCTGCGGGACAGGACTCCCCGTTGCCGGAACGATATATCCGCATTCGCAGTGTTGTCCGCCATACCGAGAATAATGTTTAACTTGTCGGCAACGCCCAGGAGCAACCGCAACTCCGTAACGCCGCTGTCCTCCTGCAAATTGGCAATGTCTTCGTCCAAAATGTTATAGACCTGATTAAGCGTTACTGCCCCCTCCGTGACCAAGTTGATTCCTTTGATACCGTAACGCGGCGGAGCAATGGTACTCATCGGCTCCGACTCCATTTCGAGCGGCACATTCAGGTACTTCGCCACGAGTTTGGCTGTCGTGCCGCCGCAGACGATTTTCAAGCCGGGAAGTTGGAGAAATCGTTTGACCGTCGGAATGTCATTGTCCCTATCCACCGGCGGCCCTGTCAGAATGTTGACCGTCTGCCCCGTCCGGCAGAGACCGAGAATGACACTGCAATCATCGCCAGTAACCTTTGCCGCATGCCGTACCATCGCTTGATGCCGTGCATCCGGCGAGTACGGAGAAAAAGAGCCCGGTCGGGCAGTTTCCTGCATCTCCCCTTTCCAGCGTGCCAGTGCTTCCTTGTGAAGCATTTCGGGAGCAAGCGATAACTTCAACCGTGAACTGATTCTATTGTTGATAAAACGCACGACCCCTTCCGAGGTCCATTCGGTATTGGCACCATATCCAAGTCCGGCTTGCGTGATGCCGTCGCTCATCAGCAGGATACCCTCTCCCGTATCGAGTTGGCAGTTGCTTTCCATGGCCAAACCGCCCGGCAGGGGGAAGGGACGATTGGCAAGCACCGTCGCCCCTTGCCGGCTGACCATAATGGGGAGCGGCGAATCGTAGGAAAAGATGGTGGCGTAACCATCGGAGCGGATTCGGGCGATGCTGAAGGCTGCAAAGGGTTTCTGCGGATCACGGCTTGCCTGCATGGTGGTTGCTACGGATTGAAATACTGTCCGCAGCGTGAGTTCTTGTTGCAGCGACTCGGTCAATCGGGCGACACACATTTGGGCGGCAATATGGGCACGGATACCGGAACCGATCCCGTCGGCACAAATGATGGTGGTGCCGGTGTTGGTACGCAGCGTTGCCAGCATATCGCCGCAGGGCATACCGGGCTTCTTGGATGACTGTGCCGTATAAATGTCAACGTGGGTGTAGTCCGACATAGGCCTATCTTATAACATAAACAAAGTAAAACATCTATCTTTGTCCAGCCAACGGAGACACTCTGGGTGTGTCCAATTTTAGTGGATAAACGTTTTTTGTTACTATGTTATCTTCTTTGCGTTATCTTCTTTGCGTCATCTTCTTTGCCTACTTTGCGGTTGGTTCTTTTTTTAACCGCAAAGGACGCAAGGAAATACGCAAAGGATGCAAAGAAAAGGAAAAACACCCGCCAAACGTGAACACATCCCTCGCCCGGTCACGCATTGACCGGCACTGAAATTTCGATACACTACATGACGACTATTGCTTGCTGGTTCCAGTATTGTGTCCTATTCCTACGATCATAATTCCGCCAAAGAGCGTGTCCGTGATGCCGCCGACATCGTGGAACTCGTCGGACGCTATATCCCCCTGCAACGGCAGGGCAGAATTTACGTCGGACGATGTCCCTGGCATGACGATACGCGTCCGAGTCTGCAAGTCAATCCGCAGCGGCAAACCTTCAAATGCTGGGTCTGCGGCATCGGCGGCGATGTCTTTGCCTTCGTCATGAAAATCGAAAACGTCGAATTCCGCGAAGCCCTCGAAATACTTGCCGATAAAGCGGGAATCTCCTTGCCGAAGTTTCAGAGAAGCGGTGAAACCACCGGGAATGGCGAAGGAGAAATCACTCGGCAACAACTCTTCCAAGCCGCCGACTGGGTTGCCAAAATATACCATACTGCACTGCTCCAGTCCGAAGAAGCCGAGTCTGTTCGAGAGTATCTGGAAAGACGGAAAGTCAGCGGTGAGGCAATTAACAAGTTCAAAATCGGTTACGCACCGCTCGACCGCAACTGGCTTTTAGGCAAGACCAAAAACAGCATCGGCCTCATCAAAGCATTGGAAAGTATCGGCAATTTCCGTCAAGAAAAGAAGAATGATTTTTTTCGCGGCCGGCTGATTTTCCCCATTAGGGATGAGCAGGGACGCACCGTGGCTTTCGGCGGACGATTGGTGCCCGGCACGCCGCTCAGTGATGATGCTTGGCACAAAGACCGAAAATATCTGAACTCACCAGACTCGCCGCTCTTTCCCAAACACAAGATTCTCTACGGTCTCGACATCGCCAAACAGCGTATCAAGACTGTCCGTCGGGCATTGATCATGGAGGGGTACACCGATTGCATCACCGCCCACGAATTCGGCTTTGGCGAAGCGGTGGCGGTACTGGGGACGGCACTCAGCCCCGAGCATATCCGCTTGCTGACCCGGATGGGAGCAGAAAAAATTATCCTGATGCTCGACGGCGACAAAGCCGGCAGAGGAAAAGCCGAAAGCGATAAAGTCTTGACGGACTTCATCGCTCAGGGTGCGGATATGGCCGTGCTGACCCTGCCCGACGGATTAGACCCTTGCGATTTTTTGGAGCAGCATGGTGCGGAGGCACTCGACCTATTGTTGCAAACGGAAACGGTCGATGCACTCGACCATGTTATTCAGGCGAAGACGCGGAACATTAACCTTGATAGTGTTATCGCTTCGACCAATGCACTGGATGCCATTCTCCAAGTGATTGCCCATGCACCGCTGAAAGGAACTTCGCCGAATGATCCGATTCGTCTTCGCATTGAGTCCACACTGCAACATTTATCTCAGCGGTTCAATCAAACAGAGGATGTTATTCAGCACCGGTTCAAGGAGAAGCGGGCGGCCGTCAGCAAGCGGCAAATGGTAACAAATGATGCCCCCCGGGAGTTTAACGTAGCGGAGCAACCGGATCACCCCTCAATGGAGGAGGGGAACTTCGCCGAATACTCATCCGTCATTTGGAGCAAGGATCAACTGCCCGAACAGTTGGAACGGGAGATGCTCGAACTTTGGCTTATGGATCCGACGGCGGTTTACGCCTTTTGGGAACACATCTTCCCGGAACAACTGCGTTCGCCGGTTACGTTATCGATCTATAATCAGTGCAGTGAGTTGATAGAACAGCAGGGAAAACCGGCGACCTTTGACAATTTAATGACGGCATTCGACGATCCGCAGATGAAAAATTATCTTATTGAATTGGAGGTTGCCGGCCGAGAGAAGTTCTTTCCTGAACGTGTCGAGGAGTTGTCTGAACTTCGGGAAGAGGCGGCATTCAAGGCATTGAAGGAACGGTTGACCGCAGAGATTATCGCTGCATTTGCCCGTCGGGAAGCGGAGCGGAAACGGCAAGAAAAGCGGAACCAACTTCGCGGTGATGGATTGTCCGACGAGGAAAAAATGCGGCAGTTGCTGGAATTACAACAGAAATTGAGAGAAAAAGCGTGAGATATGCCTGACACGGGGACAATTGGGACGGTTCCTTTGTGTCCCTTTGCGGTGAATTCTTTCAATCACAAAGTACACACAGCGTTCACAGAGTCCGTGGCGTAAGCCAGGGAATCCAACCAAACGATTCCCTGGCTTACGCCACGGACTCTGTACGTTACGGACTCCGTGAACTGTGGGCTCTGTGAACCGTTCCCGCCGGCGCAGATAGGGCACAAAATATCCGTGCTGCATAGTGTAGATACTTACACCCGTCAACGCGATGGTCAGTGTGCCCCGCCATTGACACCCGTGCAAAAAGAAGTAAAATGAGAGGCAGTGCTTTTCACCCAATTCAAAAAAATCCTTATAGTGTCCGCCAGTCTAGCCAAGGAAAATGTTAAAATAGGCAAAATGGGGGGGGGGGGGGGGGGGGGGCCCCCCCCCCCCCCCCCCCCCTTTTTTTTTTTTTTTTCTTGGTCACAAACTCTTTATTTAATGGGGGGTCCCCACTATAAAACCCCCTAACCACAGTCTA
>Ga0099364_10005016_pt1 | contig 19795 bp, 17 predicted proteins | sample TergutTh196P3_FD_73070 | JGI IMG/M metagenome (GOLD analysis project Ga0099364, IMG submission 73070) | Microcerotermes parvus P3 segment gut microbial communities from Pointe-Noire, Republic of the Congo - Th196 P3 | ecosystem: Host-associated > Arthropoda: Insects > Digestive system > Gut ... | reverse complement strand
GGATGCGGACCTGGTGCGAGTCCGGCCGGTCCGAGCCCCGCACCAGCCCCGACGGGCTCAGCTGGACCAGCGGCCCGTACACCACCGTGCCCACCCGGCGCTGCAGCCACTGGGAGAGAGTGTCACCGGTCAGCACCCTTGGCACTGTAGACGACGACAGTGCCGGTATCGGCACGTTCGTGCCGTCTGCCCCGTGGTCCTGCCTCAACCGTCGTCAGTCTGTGCTCTCGACCACGGAGTGGACGGGGCCGGTGGCGGCGATGATGTCGGTCATGGTGGCGGCCAGGGCGCGATAGGCAGCGTCGCGGCCGGTCTGGGGGCGGTGGACCAGGCCGATGCGGCGGCCGGGAGGGTCGGTGAAGGCGGCGGTGGTCAGGGCGCCGGTGGCCGTCTCGGAGGCGGCGGCGGTGGCGGGGAGCAGGGTGACGCCGAGGTTCCCGGCGACGCAGCGGAGCACGGTCGGCAACGACGTGGCGCGGGTGGAGTCGGTGATGGGATGGACGTCGGCCTGCTGGCAGGCGGCCAGGGCCTGGTCGCGTAGGCAGTGGCCTTCGGCGAGCAGCAGCAGCGGCAGGTCGTCCAGGACCGACAGCGACAGGTCGGTGCGGCCGGACAGGTGGTGACCGGCAGGCAGGGCCAGCACGAAGTCCTCGTCGTACATCGGTATCTCGACCACCCCGGGGACCGGCAGGGCCAGCAGCGCGGTGTCGATCCGGCCGTCGCGCAGGGCGTTGAGCAGGCGGGCCGTCTGGTCCTCGACCAGGGTCAGCGTCAGGTCGGGGTAGCGTTCGGCCAGACCAGGCAGGACGACCGGCAGGACGTACGGGGCGACCGTCGGGATCATACCCAGGTGCAGCCGGCCTGCCAGGGGGTCGCCGCACCCGGCGGCGGCGGTGCAGAAGTCGTCATAGGCGTCCAGGGCAGCCTGGGCCAGGGGCAGCAGCTGGGCGCCGTCGGGGGTGAGCATGATCTGGCGGCGGTGGCGCTCGACCAGCTGCAGGCCGATCGTCGTCTCCAGCGCGGCCAGGGCCTGGGAGAGCGACGGCTGGCTGACACCCACGGCCGCGGCGGCGGCGTGGAAGCGGCGGTGCTCGGCCACCGCGACGAACGCCCGCAGCCCTGAGCGGGTCGGCTGAACTGCATGATTGGACATGCCTATCATTTTAGCATGTGAGATCGGTTTTGATTATTCGGACTGGTAGCGGCAGAATCGTCGACGACGCAGCCCGCGACCTGACGAAGGAGCCCCCTCATGCCTCTGCTCACCATCGGCGACCAGTTCCCCGCCTTCTCGCTCGCCGCGGTCGTCGGCGGCGACCTGTCACAGGTCGAAGCGTCCGCGCCGGACGACTACTTCACCACGGTGACCAGCGACGACGCATCCGGTAAGTGGAAGGTCGTCTTCTTCTGGCCGAAGGACTTCACCTTCGTGTGCCCCACCGAGATCGCGACGTTCGGCCGTCTCAACGGCGAGTTCGAGGACCGTGACGCGGTCGTCTACGGCGTCTCGGTCGACAACGAGTTCGTCCACTTCCAGTGGCGGGTCCAGCACCCCGAGCTGAAGACGCTGCCCTTCCCGATGCTCAGCGACCTGAACCGTGAGCTGGTCACCGCGACCGGGGCGCTCAACGCCGACGGCGTCGCCGACCGGGTCACCTTCATCGTCGACCCGGACAACAAGGTCCAGTTCGCCTCGGTCACCGCCGGTTCGGTGGGCCGCAACGTCGACGAGGTGCTGCGGGTGCTCGACGCCCTGCAGTCCGAAGAGCTGTGCGCCTGCAGCTGGCGCAAGGGCGACCCGACGATCGACGTCGTCAACCTGCTGGGCGAGGCCTTCTGATGGGCGTGGAGAACCTCAAGGACGCCCTGCCGGGGTTCGCCAAGGACCTCAAGCTCAACCTGGGGTCGCTGTCCCGCAGCACGGTGCTGACCTCTGACCAGCTGTGGGGCACGATGCTCGCCTCCGCCGCCGCCACCCGCAACGCCACGGTGCTGCGCGAGATCGCCGACGAAGCGGGCCAGCACCTCAGCGAGGCGGCCCGCACCGCCGCGCTGGGGGCGGCGACCATCATGGGGATGAACAACGTGTTCTACCGGGGCCGGCACTTCCTCGGTACCTACGACGACCTGCCCGCCGGGCTGCGGATGACGATCATCGGCAACCCCGGGGTGGACAAGTCCCTGTTCGAGCTGTGGTCGGTGGCCGTGTCGGCGGTCAACGGCTGCGAGGTGTGCACGACCTCCCACGAGGCGACGGTCCGCAAGGACGGGCTGAGCCGGGAGGTGGTGTTCGAGGCGCTCAAGGTCGCGGCCGTCGTCGCCGGTACCGCCCAGGCGCTGACCGTCGCCGAGACCCTGGCCACCTGACCGGTGCTGGTGCCCGGCCACCGGTCGGGCACCAGCGGGGCCCGGGTGATATCCGAGCGATGCGCCGGACGGTGAGGAAGAATGTGGACATGTCGGTTGAACGCAGTCTCCGGAGGTTCGAGCCACCGGCGCGGCTGCGCGACGTCGTCGAGCACGCCTGGGTGGCGGAGCGGGGCGTCGGTGCCCCCGCGAGCAGCGCCCGCGAGGTGCTGCTGCCCGACGGGTGCGGACAGCTACTCATCGTCGCCGGGACCCCGGCCGTCGTCTCGGACCCGCTGACCGGGGACCGTTACGACGCGGACTCGTCGGTGCGCGGTCCGGCGCTCGCCGTGCGGGTGCGCGAGACCACCGGTCCCGGGGTGGCCCTGGGGCTGAGGCTGACCCCGGTCGGACTGGCCCGGCTGTGGGCACCCCGGCCCGCCCCGCGCGGTCTGGTACCCGCCGCCGCCCGGCTCGGTGCCGATGCGGTGACCGCCGTCGTCGACGCGCTGAACAGCCAGGACGTCGAGGCCGCCGTGCTCAACGCCTGGGTGGCGGTCGACCGGGTGCCGCAGCACGACATCGCGGACGCCGACCGGCTGGCCCAGGCCCTGGCCGTGGCGCAGTCGGTGCGCGGCGTGGTCCGCAGCGTCGACCTGGCCCACGAGGTCGGGGTGCCGCTGGGCCAGCTGCACCGCTGGTGCGTGCAGCTGCTCGGGGTGGACCCGGGCCGGTGGCTGTCCGCCGTGCGGTTCGCCGCCTTCGTCCGCGAGGCCGTGGGTCCCGGGCCGGTGCGCCCGGACCGGATGGTCGCCGCGCTGCGCTGGTACCTCCAGGCTGGTTACCCGCCCCGCGAGACCGAACGGTTCACCGGCCTGTCCGCCGCCGATCTGCGCCGTCTGGCCGACCGTCTGGAGCAGGGGAGCTCGATGCGCGAGCACCCGGTGCAGGACGTCCTGGTCTGACGGTGCTGTCGGACGGTTCTCCGCGGGAGACGCCCGAGGTGCGCAACGTGGGCACGGCGGGGTCTGGTGGGAGCACCATAGGATGCTGTCGTGACAGAACGTACACGGGTGGCCGTGCTGGGCGCGGCCGGACGGATGGGACGCACGGTCGTGGCGGCGGTGCAGGCCGCCGCCGACCTGGAGTTGGTCGCGGCGGTAGACGTCGACGGCGACCTGTCGGCCGTGACGGCCGCCCGGGCGCAGGTCGTGGTGGACTTCACCGTGCCCGCGGTCACCGAGCAATACGTGCACGCCCTGGTCGACTCCGGGGTGCACGTCGTCGTCGGCACCACCGGGTGGGACGACGCGGCGCTGGCCCGGGTGCGCGACCACCTGCGCGCCGCGCCGGGCGTCGGGGTGCTCGTGGCGCCGAACTTCGCCGTCGGTGCAGTGCTCGCCGGGTATTTCGCGGCCGCTGCCGCCCGCTGGTTCGACTCGGCGGAGGTCGTCGAGCTGCACCACCCGGACAAGGTGGACGCCCCGTCGGGCACCGCCCGGCACACCGCGGCCGCTATCGGCGCCGCCCGGGCCGCGGCCGATCTCGGACCGGTGCCGGACGCTACCACCCAGGCGCTGGACGGGGCCCGCGGTGCGGTGGTCGACGGGGTGCACGTGCACGCCGTGCGGCTGCGCGGGCTGGTCGCCCACCAGGAGGTCCTGCTGGGCAACCCGGGGGAGCAGCTGACCATCCGGCACGACTCGTTCGACCGGGTCTCGTTCATGCCTGGGGTGCTGCTGGGCGTGCGGCAGGTGGCCGACCGGCCGGGCCTGACCGTCGGCCTGGAGACGCTGCTGGGCCTGGCCCCGCTGTGAACCGGGCCCCGGCTGTGAACAGGGCCCGGCTGTGAGCCGACGCTGGCTGACCGTCGGCGGGGTCGTCGGGCTGACGCTCCTGCTGGTCCTGTACGCCGGGGTGGTCGTGGTGCGGTCGGTGGCGCTCATCGGTACGGGCCAGGCCGTCGGTGTCGCGCTCGGGCTGGCGTTCCTGGTGCTGCCGCTGGTCATCCTGGCGCTGCTGGTGCGCGAGTGGCGTCTGGCCGTCGACACACAGGTCATGGCCGACACGCTGGCGGCCGAGGACGGTCTGCCGGTGGACGACCTGCCCCGCTCGCCCGGTGGCCGGATCGACCGGGCCGCCGCCCGGAAGGCGTTCGACGCGGTGCGTACCCAGGCCGAGGCCGAACCCGACGACTGGCGTTCCTGGTACCGCCTGGCCTTCGCCTACGACGCCGCAGGCGACCGAGGCCGGGCACGAGCGGCGCTGCGCACCGCTGCCCGGCTGCGCCGCAGCCAGTAGAGAGAGTCTGATGCGCCAGCTCCGGCTCGCGTCTCGGGCCGGAGCCGGCACCGCGCAGGGTGCCGCGGACAGCAGGTGGCAGGATCGGGGTATGGGCCTGGTGCTGGTGGTGGACGCGGCGAACGTCGTCGGGTCACGGCCGGACGGCTGGTGGCGCGACCGGGTGGGGGCGACGGCACGGTTGCTCGACCGGCTGGCTGGACTGCCGGGTCGGCCGGTCAGCGGTCCGGGACTGACCGGACCGGTGGGGCGGGTGGTCGTCGTCGTGGAAGGTCAGGCGACAGCGGTTGCCGATATCGCCGGGGTCGAGGTGGTGCGGGCGCCGCGCGACGGCGACACCACGATCGTCGAGGTGGCGACCGGCCTGGACCAGCCCGCGGTCGTGGTCACCGCCGACCGGGGCCTGCGCGCCCGGCTCGGCGACGTGCCAGCGGTCGGCCCGCGCTGGCTCTGGGACCTTCTCGACGCCGGGCCCGCGGTGCATCCACGGAGCGAACCCCCCGCGCCGTTTCTGTGACGGTCCGGCCGGGCGTTTTTCTCGATCGTTCGGCCCCTTGAGGTCGTCCTGGAGGACGAGGTGGTACCTCTGCCGATCGGCCATGCTCTGATCGACCGCACAGAAGGAGGAGGCCTTTCTACGAAAACGTCGCACCTGATTGGTGTCGGCGTCTCGCTGGTGGGCCAGGGTGCTGTCTGTGTATCAGATCTGTGACATGTGCGTCCGAACGGAGACGCGCATCGTGGCCCGACCCGGCCGGCGGAGATGGGTTGATCTCCAAGGGGCCGGTCTAGACATATCCGTCTCGCCCGGTCCAGGGGCGAGATCGACCTGCTGAGGAGAAGCAGAGCCATGCGACGTACGACGACCCGAAAGTTCTCGATCCTTGCGGTCGTTCTCGTCCTGGCCCTCGCTGGGTGCACCGGCGGCAAGTCCGCAACCGCCCCGGCAGACCCGTGGGTGGTCGTAGCGACCGACGGCACGTACGACTACACCGGCGACCTCACGGTGGCGTACGACGAGGCCCTGATCGTCGAGTACGACCCTGATGTTTCGGTGTCAGGCTCCACGGTGTACTACGACCCAGGGATGACCAGCTGGGCGGGGGACATCGTCGCCGAACCGACCGGAGACTCCCGCAGGCAGGGGCTGACGATGTCGGCCACGGCGTTCCACGACGGGCAGCCAGGGCAGAACGCCTGCCGCCCCGACGACGCGGACGCGCTGTACTGGTGGCACGAGGATGTCGCCAACCCGTGCGACCAGTCCATCCAGCAGTACCTCACCGAGGGGTCGGCCTGGGGTGTCGCGTCGCAGTACTGGCTCGTCCGCACGGTCGGGAAAGACGGAGAGCCGCTCGGGCGCCCGCTGGTGACGCGGGTGGTCGTGGACTACGGCGACGATGCGCTGGGCGTTCCCGAATCCACCATCAGTGCCGATGCCGACGGCGACGTCACGGTGACCTGGACGCCCAGCGACGGCGCAACCTCGTACAGGGTGCTCATGTGGGCCAGCGAGGAGCCCTCGGACACGTCCGCACCCGGCCCGCGCCACGAGGGCGGCAAGGTACTGACCGAGGTGAGCGGGACCGAGTGGAAGGTCCCCAGCGGCGAGGCGTACGACGGGTCGTACCTGCAGAACGCACCGTTACGGATGGCGGCGCTCGAGAACAAGGACTTCCGCTCCAACATCTACGGAGGGGACTTCGACGACCCCGCCTACACCTATCACCTGTGCGTCGTCGCCACCGACGGTTCTCGCTACTCTGCCTGCCAGGAGCACAACCTCATGGGCGAGGTGGCGTCCCTGCCGTACTCAGGGGCGGTCAGCACCCAGCTGGCCCAGTACGCCGACTACCGGGGCAGCACCGGGATCCTCACTCTGGTGCCGACCGCCTACTACTACGTCGCCCTCGACGGGAACCTGCGCATGCTGCAGGGCCATATCGACCCCGACACGTTCGTCTACAACGGCGACGGGACCTGGCGGGTCGCCGTCTCCGGAGTCGGGACCAACACCTGGGTGTACCTCGACGACCGTGGGGTCGACCAGTCCGATATCAAGGTCTTCAACGCCAACGCCCAGGCCGCCCAGGTGCAGGCCCTGACCGGGTCCGTCGGTCCCAACGGGTCCTTGGCAGCCGAGCCCATCACGGGCGGGTCCAAGACCGCCCCTGACACTTCGTACCCGGTGTACGGTTCCACCGACCTCGTGCAGTACCTCGCCCGGCAGATGATCGCCCACACCGTGAGGATCGATGCTTCCGACTACACCGACCTGCCGGGTGAGCCTGAGCTGAGCGACGCTGTCGACGAGGCCATCACCCAGAACCCCTATGTCCTGTGCGTCAAGAACTACTATTACTACGAAGACCGTGTCGAGGTCGTGTACTGCTACTCGAAGACGGAGCAGGAGACCATCCAGAGCGCTGTCGCCAAGCAGGTGGACGACATTCTCGCCTCGATCGTGGACAGTTCGATGTCTGACCGTGAGAAGGTCACCGCGATCAACGACTGGATCGTCGCCAACGCCGACTACGACTACGCTGCGGCGGCCGCCCTCGCCGACTCCTACGGCATTATCCCTGACGGGTATGAGCATGCCTGGAGCCCCTCGGGCGTCCTGCTCGAAGGCACCGGTGTGTGCGGTGGGTACGCCATAGCCTTCTCCCTGCTGGCCAATGCTGCCGGCGTGGAGACCGTCGTCGTCACCGGTCCGATCATCGAGATGCAGCTGCGGCACGCCTGGAACAAGTCGTACGTGAACGGGCAGTGGAAAGCCACCGACGTCACCTGGAACGACGGGCTGTTCACCAACAGTTTCCTGCTAATCAACGACTCGCAGTTCGTCGGGTCCGACGCCCGCTACGAAGACAGCATCTGGATGAACGACGCCCGTCTAACCAACTACGCCACCCCGTGAGCGGCCGGCCGGTCGGTCAGCCGATGGTGACGCGGGTGCTGCGACGACCCCAGGTGCCGGCCGCGGTGGCGAAACGGCCGGGCAGGGGTGTGGCACAGTCGGGGCAGCGGCCGTCGGGGGCGAGGTCGTAGCGGAGCAGCTGGTACCAGTCGCGTGCGACCAGGGTGCGTCCGCAGGATGCGCAGCTGGTCACCTCGCCGGCCGGGTCGTGGACGTTGCCGGTGTAGACGAAGTGCAGACCGGCGTCCAGCGCGATCGTCCGGGCGGTGCGCAGCGTGTCCGGCGGGGTGCGGGGGACGTCGGGCATCTTGTGGGCGGGGTGGAAGGCGGACAGGTGCAGCGGCACGTCGGGGCCGGCCTCGGCGACGATCCAGGCGCACATCGCGGCCAGCTGGGCCGGGTCGTCGTTGTGGCCCGGGATCACCAGCGTGGTCAGCTCGAGCCAGGTGTCGGTGGTGGCCACCCAGGCGATGGTGTCCAGCACGTCGCGCAGGTGGGCGCCGGTGGTGTGCCAGTAGAAGTCCTCACTGAAGCCCTTGAGGTCGATGTTGGCCGCGTCCATCCGTGAGAAGAAGGCTGCGCGGGGCTGGGGCAGCATGTACCCGGCGGTGACAGCCACGGTGTGCAGGCCCGCCTCGTGGGCCGCGACCGCCGTGTCGATGGCGTACTCGGCGAAGATCACCGGGTCGTTGTAGGTGAACGCGACCGAGGCGCAGCCCGCGTCGTGCGCCGCCGTAGCGATCTGGGCGGGGGAGGCCGTCGCTGCCAGCCGGTCGGTGCTGCGGGCGGCCGAGATGTCCCAGTTCTGGCAGAACCGGCAGCTGAGGTTGCACCCGGCGGTGCCGAACGACAGCACCGACGTCCCCGGGTAGAAGTGCGCCAGCGGTTTCTTCTCGATCGGGTCGACGGCGAACCCGGACGAGCGGCCGTACGTGGTCAGCACCAGCCGGTCGCCGGCGCGGGCGCGGACGAAGCAGTAGCCGCGCTGGCCGTCGTGCAGGCGGCAGGTGCGCGGGCAGACGTCGCACTGGATCCGGCCGTCGGGCAGCCGGTGCCACCAGCGGGCTGTGTGGTTCGGCTCGGTCATGACGGATCGTCGCCGGTCGGGTCGGGCTCCTCCCAGGCCTGCACGGTGTAGCGGGACAGGCGCACGTCGGGGCCCCAGTAGTCGGACGCCAGCCCGGCCTTGCGGCGCAGGTGGGTGAGGAAGGTGCGCGGGTCGGGCAGCTGTTCCCACACCTGGGGCAGGAACGTCGCCTGGTGCCCTCCAGCGGCGAAGATCAGCCCGTCGACGCCGGGCCGCAGCGCCGCGAGCGCCTCGTCCTGGCTGGTCACCGCCATGGGTTCGGCGGCTGAGAGGACCGAGACCTCCACCCGGGTGCGGGTGAGCTCGTCGGCGGTCAGCGGTGGGAAGCGTGGGTCGTGCCGGGCGGCGCGCACCGCGTTGGCGGCCAGACCCTCGCGCAGCGGCAGGTGCTCGACCAGGGTGCCGATGCAGCCGCGCAGCTCGCCGTCCTGGGTCAGCGTGACGAAGGTGCCCAGTGTGGTGCCGGCCCAGTCCGGCCAGGGCGGGGGCGGTGGGGCCGACGTGCCCAGTGCGTCGGCGATGGCCGCCCGGGCCGCGGCCAGGAGCACCGGTCCGGCGTCGTCGGGCAGGGCACGGGTCGGCTCGGTCATGACGCATCTTCCCCTTCGTAGAAGGCCACAGCGCAGTAGCCGACGACGCGGTCGCGGTCCCCGGCGGTGTCCCCCGAGCTGCAGGCACCGAGCAGCCGCGGCACCAGCCCGCGCCGCCGCGCCACCTCCAGCATCCCGTTGACCGGGGTCGCCCCGCATGCCTGCTGGTGGTCCAGCGGCCCCTGCAGCGCCATGATCTGCGCCACCGTCGCCGCGTCGCGGGACCGTGCCTGGTCGTAGGTCAGGTAGTGCGACAGGTCCGAGCTGATCACCACCAGGGTGGCCGGGGAGTCCCACAGCGCCTCGATGACGTCGGCCACCTCCTCCCCGGTGGCTGCCCCGGCATTCAGCGGCACGATAGCGACGTCCCCGAGCACCCGTTGCAGGAACGGCAGCTGGACCTCCACCGCGTGCTCGTCGCGGTGCGTCCCTTCGTGCACCATCACCCACGGGATGTCGCTGAGCGCCGCCCGGGCGCCGGGCCAGACCGGCAGCGGGCCCAGCGGGGTGGCGAACGCGTCGGCCGCCGGCAGGGCCACACCCCGCACCGCCACCCGGTGGGTCGGCCCGACGACGACCACCTTGTCCACCTCAGCCCCAGCCAGCAGCGCATAGGCGCAGGCGGCGGTGGACCCGGAATACACGTACCCGGCGTGCGGCACGATCACCGCCGCCGGCCGGGCGGCCTCAGGTGGCGGCGCGGGCGCGTCGGCCAGCAGCCGGTCCACCTGGTCGCGCAGCACCTCGGGGTCAGCGGGGTAGAAGGCGCCCGCAACAGCCGCGGCGCGCACGCTCAGGTTGGTCATCTCGCCTCTCACCTCGTCCTCCAGGCTACGCGTGTCGTCGTGGTCAGTCCTTGTGGTCGGTGCGCCAGACCTGGACCGCGGGCAGCCGGGCCCCGACGGCCAGGGCGTCGAGGACGAGGCGTTCGTGGGGCACCGTCGGTCCGGGCAGGGCGCCGAGGGGGAACCAGCCGATGGTGTCGGCCTTGTCGGGCTCGACCAGCCGGGGCTGGCCGGTCCAGCGCCGGGCGGCGAAGAACATGTCGATGCGCTGCTCTACCTGGTCGGCGCCGGGCCAGTACCGGTGCACGGCCGTGAGCGGTACCAGGTCGTCCGGCGCGACCCGCACGCCAGCCTCCTCCTGGGTCTCGCGCAGTGCTGCCTCGACCACCGACTCGCCCGGGTCGACGTGCCCGGCGACGACCGCCCAGTGCCCGTCGCGGTACCCGGTGCCCGAGCGGCGCAGCAGCAGCACCGCCTCGCCCTCGGTGGCAGGGCGCAGCAGCACGACATAGGCGGCGGCGACGAGCAGGGTGCGCTCGGCCTGGTGGTCGTCGGGGGCGTAGCGGTGAGGCACGACCGTCAGTATCTCGTGTCTCGCGCCGGTTCCTCAGCCTGCGCCGAAAGCCGTACCATGCACTGCGGCGCCGGGTCGGACACCCGGCCGACGGAACGAGGGCCATGTGAGCGACAACGGGTACGGCGACTTCGAGTTCGAACGACGGTTCTTCGTGCGTGACGCCCCGGCGCACCTCGTGGACGACGCCCCGACCCTCATCGTGCAGAGCTACTACCTGGCCGCGGAGGGCTACGCCCTGCGGGTGCGGGTCCAGGCCCCGACGCTGCGGGCCACCCTGGACCTGGACGCCGACGAGACCACCCTGCTGGGCCAGCACGCCACCGAGGTGGACTTCGCCGCGGTGACCGTCAAGGGCCCGATGGCCGAGGGCACCCGGTACGAGGCGGAACGGCAGATCGAGCCCGATATCGCCGTCCAGATGGTGCTGCGCGGCGGGCACCGGGTGGCCAAGCTGCGGCACGCGGTGTGGCTGGGCGAGGACGGCTGGGTGATCGACGAGTTCCTGGCCGCGAACGCCCCGCTGACCGTCGCCGAGGTGGAACGCGGCGGACCGGTGACCGACCTGGCCATCCCGTCGTTCTGCATCACCGAGGTCACGGCCGACCCCCGGATGTCCAACGACGCGCTGGCGACCCGGCCGTTCGGCAGCTGGGCGGACGAGTACGAGGCCGAGCTGGCCCAGACCGGCCCGACCTTCCTGGGCGGGCTGGGGGAGAACCGCCGCCTGGAGGAGTAGTGCCCGCGTCCGGACTGCCGGCGCAGGACGCTAGGCTCTTGTGGTGAGGCTGGACCGGTTGCGCGCGCTGCTACCCCCGCGGCGTCCGCTCGTCTGGTGGTTGTGGCACCTCGTGCTCGTGCTGGCCATGCTGGCGGTGTCGGTCGGGTTCGGGGTGACCACCGCGACCGCCCGGGGGGCGCTGGGCCCGCACGAGGCGCAGTTCGAGGTCACCACCGACGGTGCTTTCACGGTGGACGTCGGCCCGCTGGGCAAGCTGCAGCTGGACTCGGCCCTGCCCGGTCCGCTGGGGGCGCGCGCCGTCGTGCAGGAGATCCCGCAGGACGTTACCGGTGTCGGCCAGGCCGATACGCTGATGGCGCTGCAGGAGGACCTCGACCAGTACGTCGGGCTGTTCAACGGGATCAGCCACGAGCTCCGTTCCGTCCAGAAAGCGCTGGTGCGGGACGCGACCCGGCGGGCCGGGGCGATGTTCGGCGGTCTCGTCGTGGCGGGGCTGTGCCTGCGGCTGCTGCTCGGCCGCGCGCGCCGCGAGGAGATCGTCGCGCCGCTGCGTTCCCACCCCCGGGTCGCGGTCGCGGGCGGGCTGGTGGTCGTCGTCGGGGTGACGGCGGGCGTCGGTTCGTGGGTCGGGCGGGACCGGCCCCGCCCCGCGGGGGTGGCAGCCTCGCAGGTGTTCGACGGCACGCCGCTGGAGGGGGCCCAGATCACCGGACGGCTGGGCGGCATCGTGGACACCTACTCCGGCCTGGTGGTGTCGTCGGTCCAGGAGAACGACAAGTTCTACGACGGGGCGACGGACTCGCTGCGGACCGCCTGGGGCGACTACGAGAAGCGACGCGACAGGGCGGCCCGGGCGCCCGCGCCGACACCCACCCCCGAGCCGACCGAGGGTGAGGTGCCTGAAGGCGAGGTGCCCGAGGGTGAGATACCTGAGGGTGCGGTGCCCGAGGGTGACGAGCTGTCGCCCGGCCCGACCCTCGCACCCAGTCCCACCCCGTCCCCGTCCCCGACGCCGACGAGACCGCCGGTGACCGTGCTCTTCGTCTCCGACCTGCACTGCAACGTCGGGATGGCCAGGGTGATCACCGAGCTGGTGACGCTGTCCGGGGCCCAGGTCGTCGTGGACGGCGGGGACACCAGCATCAACGGCACCGCGGTGGAGCAGCAGTGCGTGGAGACGTTCGCCGATGCGGTGCCGAGAGGCGTCAGGCTGGTCGCGGTCCCGGGCAACCACGACTCGCACACCACGACCCGGGCCTACGACCGGGCCGGGGCCACCATCTTGTCCGGTTCGGTGGTCACCGTGAACGGGATCCGCTTCTTCGGCGACGCTGACCCGAACCCGACCACGTTCGGCGATACCGCCTCGGACCGTCAGGAGACCGAGAAGCAGGCCGGGACCCGGATCGCGGACGCCGCCTGCGGCCAGCGCGTGGACGTCCTGCTCGTCCACAACCCCCGGGTCGCCCGGCCCAGCCTGGACCGCGGGTGCGCCCCGGTGTCGCTCAACGGCCATATGCACTCGCGCACCGACCCGGTGCAGGTCGGCCAGGGTGTCCGGTACATCACGGCCACGTCCGGCGGCGCCCACGGCAGCTCGGTGACGCTCGGCCCGCTGAAGACCACCGCCGAACTGACCGTGCTCCAGTGGGACCCGACGACGCGCCTGTTCGTCTCGTGGCAGATCGTCCAGATCAACACCGACGGCACGGCGACCGTCGGCGACCCCGAACCGTGGCCGTCGATCGTCAAGAAGAACCCGCAGAGCACGGCCCCAGACCCCCCGGGCGGCTACTGAGCCCGGATCCCCTCGAACCGAGACCGTCTTATCGGCTGACTGTTCGAGGGGTGCCTGGCAGCACAAACTTGACGCCCTGTCCTCGGACCGTGGATGTTCGTTCGGGTCGGTAGAGTTGCGCAGGTGAGCCAGCCTGCCGCGACCCCGGCTACCGACGACGAGTTCCCCCACCGCTACACCGCAGCGCTCGCCGCGCAGATCGAGCAGCGGTGGCAGGACGAGTGGGAACGACGTGGGACGTTCAGCACCGCGAACCCGTCGGGGCACCTGACCGACGCCCAGGGCGGGCACGCCGACGCGTCACGACCGTCGTACTTCGTGCTCGACATGTTCCCCTACCCGTCGGGGGCGAGCCTGCACGTGGGGCACCCGTTGGGGTATATCGCCACCGATGTCGTGGGGCGGTTCCGGCGGATGCGCGGGGACAACGTGCTGCACGCCCTGGGGTTCGACGCTTTCGGGCTGCCCGCCGAGCAGCACGCGGTGGCGACCGGGCAGCACCCGCGCACCAACACCGAGGCCAATATCGCCGTCATGCGGCAGCAGCTGCGGCGCCTGGGCCTGGCGCACGACCCGCGCCGCACCTTCGCCACCATCGACGAGCCGTACGTGCGCTGGACGCAGTGGATCTTCCTGCAGATCTTCGACGCCTGGTACGACCCGCAGGCCGTCCGCCCCGACGGCGGGACCGGTCGGGCTCGACCGATCAGCCAGCTGGTGGCCGAGCTGGCCGACGGGACCCGTCCGGTGCCCCAGGTGCCCGGCGTCCCGGTGGGCGTGGCGTGGGGCGACCTGGACCAGGCGGCGCGTGACGCCGTGCTGGACGCCCGCCGTCTGGCCTACCTGGCCGACACCCCCGTGAACTGGGCGCCCGGGCTGGGCACGGTGCTGGCCAACGAAGAGGTCACCGCCGACGGCCGTTCCGAGCGCGGCAACGTGCCGGTGTTCAAGAAGAACCTGCGCCAGTGGAACATGCGGATCACGGCCTACGCCGACCGTCTGCTGGAGGGCCTGGACGCCATCGACTGGCCCGAGAAGGTCAAGTCCATGCAGCGCCACTGGATCGGCCGCTCCACCGGTGCCACCGTCCGGTTCGAGGTGCCCGGTGGTGAGTGGCAGAGTCTGGACGGCAGCGACGTCCTCGTCGGCCCGGACCAAGCGCTGGAGGTGTTCACCACCCGCCCGGACACCCTGTTCGGTGCGACGTTCATGGTGGTCTCCCCGGAGCACCCGCTGCTGGACAGAGTGCCAGGGACGTGGCCCGAGGGGACGCCGAGCATCTGGACCGGCGGGCACGACCATCCCGCCGCCGCTGTCCGGGCCTACCGGACCTATGCCGCCGGGCGCACCGCTGTGGAGCGTCAGGCCGACGCCGGGCGCAAGACCGGTGTGTTCACCGGGCACATGGCCGTCAACCCGGTCACCGGTGCCCAGCTGCCGGTGTTCACCGCTGACTATGTGCTCATGGGGTACGGCACCGGCGCGATCATGGCGGTCCCCGGCGGCGACGACCGCGACTACGAGTTCGCCGGTACCTACGACCTGCCCGTCGTCTACACGGTCGAGGGTGAGGGCGAGGGGGCCCGGACCGACGACGGCACCGTCATCAACTCCTCCCACGCGACGCTGAACCTCAACGGCATGGACGTGCCGTCGGCCACCCAGGCCATGATCGACTGGCTGGTCGAGCGGGGCGTGGGGGAGGCCAAGGTCACCTTCCGGCTGCGGGACTGGCTGTTCAGCCGCCAGCGGTACTGGGGCGAGCCGTTCCCCGTCGTGTACGACGCCGACGGTCGGACGCACGCCCTGCCGGAGTCGATGCTGCCGGTGACGCTGCCCGACGTGCCCGACTTCAGCCCGCGCCTGTTCGACCACGACGACGCCGACTCCGAGCCGGAGGCGCCGCTGGGCCGCAATACCGACTGGGTCAACGTCACCCTCGACCTGGGCGACGGGCCCCGACAGTACCGCCGCGACACCAACACCATGCCCAACTGGGCCGGGTCGTGCTGGTACTACCTGCGCTACCTCGACCCCGAGTCGAACGAGCAGCTGGTGCCGCGGGACGTCGACCGGTACTGGATGGGCCCGGGCCACGGCAACCAGCCGGACGGGTCCGTCGGCGGGGTGGACCTGTACGTCGGCGGCGTCGAGCACGCCGTGCTGCACCTGCTGTACGCCCGGTTCTGGCACCAGGTGCTGTACGACCTGGGGCACGTGTCGTCCGCCGAGCCGTTCTACCGGTTGTTCAACCAGGGCTACATCCAGGCCTACTCCTACACCGACGCCCGCGGCGTGTACGTACCGGCGGACGAGGTCGAAGCGGTCGACGGCGGCTTCGCCTGGAAGGGCACCCCCGTCACCCAGGAGTTCGGGAAGATGGGCAAGGCGCTGAAGAACGTCGTCACCCCTGACGACATGTACGCCAGCTACGGTGCCGACACGCTGCGGGTCTACGAGATGTCCATGGGCCCGCTCGACCTGTCCCGTCCCTGGGACACCCGCTCGGTCGCGGGCTCGCAGCGGTTCCTGCAACGGCTGTGGCGCAATGTGATATCCGAGACCACCGGCAAGGTCACCGTCGTCGACGACGACCCGGACGACGCGACCCTCAAGGCGCTGCACCGGGCCGTCGCAGGCGTCACCGAAGACCTGGAGGGCATGCGCGTCAACACTGCCATCGCCAAGCTCATCGTCCTGAACAACCACCTGACCACCCTGGACCGGGTGCCGCGCGCCGCCGTGGAACCCCTGGTCCTCATGACCGCGCCGATCGCCCCGCACATCGCCGAAGAGCTCTGGGAACGGCTGGGGCACGACCGTTCGCTCCTCGACGCGCCCTTCCCGGTGGCCGACCCGGCGTGGTTGGTGGAAGAGACGGTGACCTGCGTGATCCAGGTGGCCGGGAAGGTCCGGTCCCGGGCTGAGGTGTCACCGTCTGCCACCGACGACGAGCTCACCGCCCTGGCCCTGGCCGACCCGGCGGTGACGCGCACCCTGGCGGGACGGGACGTGCGCAAGGTCATCGTCCGAGCACCGCGGCTCGTCAACGTCGTGCCGGGCTGACATGCCTCGCCCTGCGGTGCCAGGCTGGGTCAGAGTCCCGGCGGCTGTGCCCCGTGCGAGGACCGCGGGCGGCCCAGACCAGGTCCCAGGTCGGGTCGCGGTGGTCACCGACTCCACCGCGACGCTGCCGCCTGCCCTGGCCCGCGCCGCCGGGGTGCGGGTGGTGTCCTTGGACGTCGTCGTCGGCGGGCGGCGCACCCTGGACGGTGATCTCGACGGCGCCGGTCTGCTGGCCGCCCTGGAGCGCGGCGAACGTCCCGTGACCTCCCAGCCGCCCCCCGCGGCCTTCGCCGCTGCCTACGAGCGGGCCGCGGCGGAAGGGGCCAGCGCGGTCGTCTCCGTGCACCTGTCCGGGGCGCTGTCCGGTACGGTCACGGCCGCCCGCACCGCGGCGGCGGGGGCCGCCGTCCCGGTGGTCGTCGTGGACTCCGGCACCGTCGCGATGGGCCTGGGCTTCGCGGCGCTGGCCGCGGCGCGCGCCGGGGCGGCGGAGGTGGTGCCGCCCGCGCCGTGGTGGCGGCGGTGGCGGGACGCGATAGCGGTCAGGGGCGCGGACGAGACGTCCGCTGTCCCCGACCGCACCCCCGACGTTGCCGAGGTGGCCGCGACCGCGCGGGCCGTGGCCGCGTCGTCGTCGGTCTGGTTCCTCGTGGACAGCCTCGACCACCTGCGCCGCGGCGGGCGGCTGTCGGGCACCTCGGCGCTGCTCGGCACGATCCTGCAGCTGCGACCGCTGCTCACCGTGGCCGACGGGCGCATCGTGGTGGTCGGGAAGGCGCGGACCCGCCGGGTCGCCCGGGCTCGGCTGGTCCAGCTGGCGGTCGAGTCGGTGCTGGCCCGGCCCCAGGCCCGGCTGGCGGTGCACCACCTGGGCAACCCGGACGCGGCGGACGAGCTGGTCGGGCAGGTCGTGGCCGCTACCGGCGACCGGGTGGTCGAGACGGTGGTGACCGAGGCCGGGGCGGTGCTGGCCGCGCACGTCGGTCCGGGGGTGCTGGCCGTCACGGTGGCCGACGCCGAGACCTGCGTGGCGGTGGACGAGCGCGCCGCCGCAGGTCCCGGACCCGCTGACGTCGACCGCGGCCAGAGTCCCGACCGCACGCACCGTGACCCGTCCGGCAGGCCCGACCAGCGGGTGCCCGGCGAACCGTCCCCAGCCCAGCCCGACGACGGTCTCGCACCCAGTTCCGCCGGTTGACCGACCTGGAGCCGTCGCGCGGCACATAACGTGCGGCGTATGCCCGACTCACCACCGCAGTCCCCGACCGGCCCGGCCGCGGATCGTCGGCTCGGCATCGTCGGCCTGCCCGACGCCGACCGGGGCCGTGCTCTCGACGGGGCGGCTGACGGGGCTGCCGACAGGACGGCCCAGGCAGCGGACCAGACCGCGGCCCGGTCGGTGGCAGCGCTGCGCCGGGCCCGGGCCGAGTACCTGGCCTGCCACGAAGCCGCCCCCGACCCGCCGTCACCGCGGCGGTGGGCGGTGTCCCGACGCCTCGGCCTGGCCGCCGCCGGGGTGGTGGCGCTGGTCGCGCTGGCGGTCGGGCTGCGGGCCGGGACCTCGGTGGCAGGCGGTGCGCTGGGAGGGCCGGTGCCGTTGGCGACCCCGTCACCACCCGAGGCCGTGGCGACGGTGCCGGACACCGTCGTGGTGCACGTCGTCGGTGCTGTGACGGCTCCGGGAGTCGTCACCCTGCCCGGTGGGTCTCGGGTGGCCGACGCCATCGACGCCGCCGGCGGTGCCGTCGACGCCGACCTGGCCGCGGTCAACCTGGCCCGGCCGCTGGTCGACGGCGAACAGCTCTACGTGCCCCGACCCGGCGAGGTCGTCCCCGGGGTCGCGGGTGCCCCGGCCGGGATCGACGACGGTCTGGTCGACCTGAACCGTGCCACCCAGGCCGAGCTGGAAGGGCTGCCCGGTGTGGGGCCGGTACTGGCCGGGCGGATCACCGCCGCCCGGCCGTTCGCCTCGGTGGACCAGCTGGACCAGGTGTCCGGGATCGGCCCGGCGACCATGGCCCGGCTGCGGGACCTGGTCAAGGTCTGATGGCCCGGCCGTCCCGGGACGAGACCACGGTGCTCGTCGAACCGGTGCTCGTCGATCCCGTCGACCTGCGCCTGCTCCCCGTGGCCGTGGCGGCCTGGGCCGGTGCGGTCGGCGTGGTGCTCGCACCGGTGCGCTGGACCGTCGTCGCCGCCGGGGGCTGCCTGGTCGTGGCGGCGGTCGCCGCGGGCCGCCGGGGGCGTTGGTCCGGGTCGGTGGTCCTGACTGCCGCGGTGGTGGCCGCAGTGCTGCTGGCCGGTGCGGCCCAGCAGCAGGCACGCTGGTCAGGCCGGTGGCCGCAGGCGGTGGCGGAACGCTGGACCGTGACCGTCACCGGCACCACCACGACGCTCCCGGTTCCCTCCGGCTACAGCGGTTGCCGCTACCTGCTCTCCGTGTCTGAGCTGCACGCCCGGGACGTCAGCACCGCCGCAGCCACCCCGGTCCAGGTGACCGGGCCCTGCCAGCAGCTCGCCCCGGGCACCGTGGTATCGGTCACCGGACGGCTCGGGGCTCTGCCTTCTGGCCGGGCGGTGGCTGGGCTGCGTGCCACCGGCCCGCCGCAGGTGCTGGGCGCGCCGCCAGCCTGGTCGAGCGCCGCCGACCGGGTCCGGGCCGCCGGGCAGCGTCAGGCCGCGGCGCTGCCCCCGCCGCTGGACGCGTTGCTGCCCGGTATTGTCTGGGGCGATACCACCGGTCTGGACGACGAGACCACCGCCCGGCTGCGCACCGCCGGGCTGACGCATCTCACCGCGGTGTCCGGGGCGCACTTCGCGATCGTCGTGACGACGGTCCTGGCCCTGGGCGCGGCGCTGCGGCTGGGTCGGACGGTGCGCGTGGCCGGGGCCGTCGCGGCCGGGGCGGGGCTCGTCGTCCTGGTCGGACCGCAGGCGTCGGTGCTGCGCGCCGCGGTGATGGGGGCGGTCGGGGTGCTCGGCCTGGTGGCGGGTCGCCGGTCGGCGGCCCCGGCCGCGCTGGCCACGACGGTGGTCGCTCTGCTGCTGTTCGACCCGTGGCTGGCCACCGAGCTGGGCTTCCAGCTGTCGGTGGCCGCGACCGCGGGCATCGTCGGCCTCGGCGGTGGCTGGGTGCGACGCTGGTCGGTCTGGGTGCCGCGACCGCTGGCCGTGGCGGTGGCGGTGCCGCTGTCTGCCCAGCTGGCGGTGACGCCGGTGCTGCTCACCGTGACGCCGCAGGTCTCGACCTACGCGGTGCTGGCCAACCTGGCGGTGGCCCCGGTCGTGGCGCCGGTGACGGTGCTCGGGCTGCTCGGGCTCGGCTTGTCGCTGGGCTGGTCGGCCGGGGCCCAGGTGCTGGTCTGGCTGGCCGCGGCCGGGTGCGCCTGGATCGTCCAGGTGGCCCGTGCGGCGGCGGCCGCACCGGGTGCGACCGTGGCCTGGCTGCCCGGTCCGCTCGGCTGGGCGGCCGGGACCGGCGCGGTGCTGGCCGTGGTGGTCCTGCTGGGGCGAGGGGGGGGGGGAACGACCAGGCGCCCGGGGCTTGCCCCCCGCCCCCGGGGGTTCCCCCCCCCCCCCCCCCACA
>Ga0099364_10005015_pt1 | contig 19797 bp, 25 predicted proteins | sample TergutTh196P3_FD_73070 | JGI IMG/M metagenome (GOLD analysis project Ga0099364, IMG submission 73070) | Microcerotermes parvus P3 segment gut microbial communities from Pointe-Noire, Republic of the Congo - Th196 P3 | ecosystem: Host-associated > Arthropoda: Insects > Digestive system > Gut ... | reverse complement strand
TTATGGAACATGAGAAGTACAAACACCGTATCGTCGTTGCGTTTGTACAACGGTGCATATAAACGAAAGAAATATCACACAAAAACCAATCGAGAGCAAACGACGATTAGTAAACTTTCTTGGTGTCATCCCCTGGGGTTTTTAGGGGGATTGTTCCCCTAAACGGCTTTTGCTTACTTTGTGCCGAAACAAAGTAAGTGCCCGTCGCGGCATGAGCGACAAACTCTCTTTTCCGCTGAAGCCAGCGGTTAAAAAGATTTTGCTTACTTTTACAAAAAGTAAGTGCCACTTCGCGGCATGAGCGACAAACAAACTTATCCGCTGAAGCCAGCGGTTAAGAAAATGCCACTTCACGGCACGAGTGAAAAAAAGATGCCATTCGCGGCACGAGCGAAAAAGTTTTTGCTTACTTTTTTATAAAAAGTAAGTGCCATTTCGCGGCAAAACCAAAAAAAATTATATCGCTGAATACAGCGATAAAAAAGGAGAACAAACCTTGGGTTTAATTATACAAAAATTTGGAGGAACTTCTGTTAAAAATGCTGAACGCATTTTTAATGCGGCGAAAATAATTACCTCTGCTTATGATAAAAATAATAACGTAGTAGTAGTTGTTTCCGCACAAGGGAAAACTACTGATGATTTCATACAAAAAGCGGCGGAAATTAACGACAAGCCTTCAAAAAGAGAAATAGATGTCCTTTTGTCGGCAGGGGAGCAAATTTCAATGTCGTTATTGGCGATGGCTATTGAAAAGCTGGGTTATCCCGTAGTTTCTCTTACAGGATGGCAAGCAGGGTTCATTACTCGGTCAAATCACGGATTCGCACGAATACGGCGTATTGAAAGCAACCGTATAAAAAATGAACTCGATAGACGTAATATCGTGATAGTCGCAGGGTTTCAAGGTGTAAACCGTTATGGCGATATAACCACTTTCGGACGCGGCGGTTCTGATACAAGTGCAGTTGCGTTAGCGGCGGAATTAAAAGCGGATTTATGCCAGATTTATACCGATGTTGACGGTATTTATACCGCAGACCCCCGAATAGTAAAAACAGCAAAAAAATTAAACGAAATTACATATGACGAAATGTTGGAACTTGCCACATTGGGAGCGCAAGTTTTGCATAATCGTTCAGTAGAAATGGCAAAAAAATATAACGTGAAAATGGAAGTTGTATCGAGTTTGGAAAACAAACCCGGTACAGAAATAAAGGAGGCGGTTTTAGTGGAAAAAATGTTGATAAGAGGAGCGGCAATAGATAACGATGTTGTAAGATTGTCTTTGATTGCACTTCCAAATAAACCGGGGATTGCTTTTAAAATTTTCAGTTTGCTTTCAAGCAAAGATATTAATGTGGATATAATATTACAATCAGTGGGGCGTGACGACACAAAAGATATAAGTTTTACTGTTTCTGTTGCACAAAAAGAAGTTGCGGTTGAAGTATTAAAAGAAGCTCTGAATACACTCGGCGCAAAAAAAATGGATATAGACGATGATGTATGTAAAGTTTCGATTGTAGGCGTGGGTATGCAATCTAATTCCGGAGTAGCGGCAAAAATGTTTGAAGCGTTATATGATTCAAACATAAATATAAAAATTATATCAACAAGCGAAATTAAAATTTCAGTTTTAGTAGATTCAAAAGACGGCGAAAAAGCATTAAACGCAATACACGACGCTTTTTCAGAATAAGAAGTTTATTAATATATACACACCCACCTGCGGCGGGTGTGTATATGCGAAAAATATTAACATTCTTGGAGTTGAAGTTTTTGTCTGTAAATAAGTCTAAAATTAGAAATTTTTCTATAATTGCACATATCGACCACGGTAAGTCTACTTTAGCAGACCGTATATTAGAAAAAACCAGCACTGTTGAATTTCGCGATATGGAAGAACAACTACTCGACAACATGGACATAGAACGTGAAAGAGGTATAACTATCAAAGCGCGTGCGGTGAATATGTTATATAAAGCGGATGACGGTGAAGAATATACGTTAAATCTTATTGACACCCCAGGGCACGTTGACTTTAATTATGAAGTTTCCCGTTCCCTTGCGGCGTGTGAAGGGGCTGTGCTTATTGTAGATGCCTCACAAGGGATAGAAGCGCAAACTTTAGCGAACACATATCTTGCGGTGGATGCAGGATTAGAAGTAGTGCCTGTTATAAATAAAATTGACTTGACTTCCGCCGACCCTTCGCGTGTGTGTAGTGAAATAGAAGATGTTATTGGAATCCCGGCGATGGATGCTCCGCGTATTTCCGCCAAAACAGGATTAAATATAGAAGAAGTTTTGGAACGTATAATAAAAGATATTCCACCGCCGAAAGGTAATTCCGACGCTCCGTTACAAGCGCTTATTTTCGACAGTTTTTATGACAGCTATAAGGGTGTTGTTATTTATGTGCGTATAAAAGAAGGCACGGTAAAAATAGGCGATGAAATTCTTTTAATGGCGACTTCTGCGAAATTTAATATAGTAGAAATAGGGTATTTAGGCGCATCAGAATTAATCCCTGCCGATGAATTATCAGCAGGGGAAGTAGGTTATATTACCGCGTCAATAAAAAATGTTAATGACACTCAAGTCGGCGACACTGTTACTTTGGCAAAAAATCCTGCTTCTGAACCGTTGCCGGGGTATCGTGCCGCAAGCCCTATGGTTTTTTCAGGGATATATCCTGTGGACGGAGCAAAATACAGCGATTTGCGTGATGCGTTGGAAAAATTGCGTCTTAATGATGCATCTTTATCATATGAAGCGGAAACTTCTATTGCGTTGGGTTTCGGATTCCGTTGTGGATTTTTGGGGCTTTTACACATGGAAATTTTACAAGAACGCATTGAACGCGAATATAATCTTGATATTATAACCACCGCACCCTCGGTTGTATATAAACTTACTTTAAAAAACGGCAAAGAAATATATATAGACAATCCCACAAATTATCCAAGCGCCGATTCAATCGAAATTGCACAAGAGCCTATGGTAAAAGCGGTTATACTAACTCCGCCCGATTATGTCGGCAACATCATGGATTTATGCCAAGACCGCCGCGGAATATTTAAAGATATGAAATATATAGACGAATCCCGAACCGAACTTCACTATGAATTGCCTTTAAACGAAATTATATATGATTTTTTTGATGCGTTAAAATCCCGTACAAAAGGATATGCATCTTTTGATTATGAATTAATAGGATTTGTGCCGTCCAAACTTATAAAACTTGATATTATGCTGAACGGTGAAATTGTGGACGCGCTGTCATTTATTGTCCACAAAGACAAGGCATACGCACGCGGCCGCCGCATTGGTAAGAAGTTAAAAGAACAGATTCCGCGGCAAATGTTTGAAGTTCCCATTCAAGCAGTAATCGGCGGCAAAGTTATCGCAAGAGAAACCGTCAAAGCCATGCGAAAAGACGTACTCGCAAAATGTTATGGCGGCGACATCACGAGAAAGAAAAAACTTTTGGAAAAACAAAAAGAAGGTAAAAAGCGTATGCGGCAATTAGGTTCAGTAGAAGTTCCGCAAGAAGCTTTTATGGCAGTTCTTAAATTGGATTAATGTGTTTTAATCTTTCAAGGCAATAAAAACTTTATCGCCTTGGGGTAAATTTTAAATTCTGGGGATTCCATGATATGTATATCTCCGTCTATGTTTATTTTTAACGGCTTTTTGCCGTATATTTTTACAGAGCGGCATTTTTTATATGTCGTTAAATCAGGAAGTTTTTCAGGGTGTTCACCCGCTTCGAAAATTTTCATGAGATTAAGTATTTTTGCACGTGATATTTTTGACACAGCACAAAAATCCATCTGACCGTCGTCAACTTTCGCATAAGGAGCGGCTTTATAATGACCGCCGTAACAAAAACCGTTTGCGAATGATGCAAGCAAATATTTTCCGCTTACAAGCTCGCCGCCGTCGATAGAATATTTTAAATCCATATTAATACGGCTTAAAAGACTATATATTACAGAAAATGAATATGCGGCATTCCCTCCGATAAAAGGAATCCGCTTAAATTTGTTCATATTATATGCAACTTTCGCATCAAATCCGACACTTGCGATGTTTATGCAATATTTGCCGCTTGTGTATATTAAATCAATTTCTTTTGACAGAGCGGTAATTTGTTTGGATATATCGAAAAAATCACAATCCGGGAAATTTTTCACAAAATCATTTCCGCTTCCGACAGGGATACATCCTAATTCTACATTTGGATTTAATGCCGCCGCAGAAACAGCCTCGCTTATACTTCCGTCGCCGCCGCAAATATAAAAACGCAGTTTTTCACTTTGATTGTTATTTATTGCATTTTTCATATAGCCTTCTATTTCTCCGGCCGATTTTGTTATGTAAATATCATGACAAATTTCATGCGATTTTACAGCGGATTGTATTTTTTGGCTCAATATAGACGAACTGTCAATTTTACCTGCTGTTGGATTGATAATAAATATATGTTTCATTTTTTTATATCCTCATACCAATATCCTTTTAAATTTATCTGTTGTTTTTTATTTGCGTATATCTCAAAACCCTTATCGAGTTTCTAAATCTGTTTGAACTGCCGAGTCTTAAATAAAATTGTCCTCGTCTGTTTAACGTACCGTTGCTGTTGAAAAGAGGTTCTTTTCGGAATCTATCCGCAAGACTTACATGGGAAACATAACCGTCACCCATATAAAGCAATATATGATTTGCTGTTCTGACATCTTCCCCTAAAATCACATCACCTGCTAATAACATATTGCGCGTTATGCTTTTTGTATTTCTTAAAGTACCGCTCCCCATTCCGTATATTTCTTTAAAAGAAGGTTCTGCTTTGCGTGGGTGCAAGTCATTTATAAAATCGAAAGTTTTCCAAGGAAGAAAGTAAAAACTGTTTCCATGTTTTATCCAGCCGCTGCTTTCACCTCTGTCGGTGGGGTTGACTTTGCTTGCATTGCTCCTCATCAAAACCGCAATATTCGCTTTTTCAAAAACAGACGCTATGTATGAAGAACAATCATAGTAATAATAATTATTAGCCGCGACTTCGTTATTAGTTTTTATATCATGGAAGCCCGACCATCTGAATTTTGCTAACGTGCTGTATCTTATTTCCGGCCCTTGTTCGGATCTTATTTTTTCCGCCGCTTTTACCAATGCGGTTTGATTTAAAACAGAAAGCAACCGTCGGTTAAGTCTATCAATTTTCGGTGCAGTTTTTTCTGTTCGGCTTATTAATTGTGAAGATAAAACCCAGCCTGTATAAATAGTTTTGTTTTTATTGTTATATACAACTTTATTATTTCTATTTCTATTATGTTTATGGTTATGTAAAACTTGTATTCGTGTATAAGAAACTTGCGGATTGCCGCGTTTTTCCTCGCGAATAAATTTCACTCGCGAATTTTTTACCGCGACACTTAATACTTGCGAATTTATATCCGGACTTTTTCTTACAACAGCATCATTTCTAATATACCAAGCCTTTGTAGAAGCATCAGCATAAATACTCGGAAAAGTGGGAATAAGAATAGAAAATACAATTAAAATAATAAATATTTTTTTTAACATAGAAACCACCTTTGGATAAATAACAGATAACAAATAACAGATAACAACTGACGATGTAAATTATTTTATGCTGTTCGCAAAATAATTATAATGATTTGAAAATTAAAAAGATATTAAATGTTTTTTGCCAGTTGTTCTTTGATTAGATATTGAATTACTTCCGACGGTGATAATGACATAACTTTAGCTTTCATGTTTACAATACGAGCATACTCAATGGGGAGTAATTCCGCTACAAGTGTCCTTTCACGCATATTAGTAAAAAAGCCCGGTTTACCAGATAGTTTTGGTGGGTTTTGTTCATACTCAAGACTTAATTTTTCATATTCTTCGTTTGATAATCTACCGTTTGCGTTCATTTAACTCATCATCCTTTCAATATAATGTTTCCGACAAGACATTGAATTAAAAACTACAATATGTTCGTCAGATAAAACATGGAATATCACTTCTAACAACTTCGCGTTTTTATCATATCCGATAGAAAGTGTTTTATTCGGTTCGGATTCAAGCGTTTCGTCATAAATACTTCGTTCAAGTGCACAAATAATATCTTCTTTATTTTGACCGTGCTTAGTTGACGAAGGAAGGATTTCAATATTCACTACAGAACTGTCTATTATTATTTTATCAAACAATTATTATACGCCTCCTCGTGCAATTATTTATACCGTTCAAAAAATAATCATAACGATTCGAAAATTAGATTAAACAAGGAAGCAAGTTCCATACCCCCTTGCTATAAAAAACGCTTATTAGGATATCGCACGTTTAAATAATAATATTTAAAATAATTAGGGGTGTTAATAGTACCTATACATTCCCAACCTTCAGTACCTAATAAATTTAATTGTTTATTTAATTTTTTTTCAACGCATACTCCATAATTTGGTCTATCATCTGGATTGGGGAGATTTTACATATTCTCTGAAAGAAATCCATAATCGCCACCAAGGTGTGAAAAATAAATTGTTTTATATTCATATTTCATAGTTAGTCTCCTGTTCAAAATATAAATTTTTTGCACTCACAAGTGCGATTAATTTTCAAGCATTTCTATAAATTGAGTAGGCTTTAATATATACGATTCTTCGGGATAATGCTTTAAATTACCCGTTATCAAATAAGCGTTGACAGCTTTCGCAGTATCATAAAAAATGCGGTCGCTTTCATCAGGAAGAATTATTTTACTTATAACTGGATTGATAATATTACCAATATTTTTTATGATTTCGACAGCAAATTCTTGACTTTCAAGGCTAAATTTAAATTTGTCATACGCTAATACTCGTCTATATTCTTTTAAAATTTCGGAATTATAGTATACTTCCAATTGTCCATCAGCAATTAATCTCATAATTTTAGCTGGATTTCCTAACGCCGAAAGTCTTGACGAAATTAAAATATTCGTATCTATAACAACCTTACAAATCATATTACCCCACGCTTATCTTTTCGTACTTCTGCGATTATGTCGTCTATTTCGTCCATAGTCATTTCATTTGTTCCGTTGATAATAGATTGTTGTTGCATATCTTCTACGTTTTTCAAAAACAATTTTCTTGCTTCTTTTTTTTGTGTATCAATATCAGTAATTGCAAACGGTAATTCACGTGTTCTTAATGTCGCCTTAACAAACATATTGAAAGCAGTTGACAAATTAATTCCTACATTATCACAAAAATTCTCAAAATTCCGTTTGGTTTCTTTATCTATTCGTATAGTTATATTTGTTGATGTTGACTCCATTATAACTGCTCCTTTCTTCATTCCGTGCGATGTATTTAATTATACAATAAAAATGTTTATTAGCCAATGCAAAGCAACCAATTCACTCCGAATTTATCAATAAGACAAAATATTAATGAACTCCATTCACATGAACTTAGAAGTTTTGTTAATGGCATAGAACCTCCGATAAAATTAATTTTCATCAAGAATTTTTGTTAGCTCTTTGATAAGTTCAGGTATATGACCTACCGCTGTTTCATAAACAATAGACATATCTATATTTCCGTAAGAATGGAACACTCGGTTACGTATGCCTATTATGGGACTCCATAATACTTCATGATATTTATTCCGCACAGTATCACTAACAGCATTCGCATTCTCACCGATTTGTCCCATAGCGTACAAAACCATATCTTGTAAATCGTCATTTTCTAAAAATTGAGCAACAGACATTTCGGATATACGGCGTTTAACACGTCCAGCAAAGTCTAACATGAGTTTTATATGTTCATAATCCTTGTTTATCATATATTACGACACCCTCTCTTGATATTTCGTTATACAATGCTGAACCTTTTTTAATTTCACGCTGCTCATAAATATCTGACGGTATCGGCAACGCTTTAGATATTTCATCAATAGCTATAAAAAATGAAATTCCTTTTAATTCGCCTTTACTGTCAACTACTAAATCAATATCGCTTGACGGAGTGAAGTTACCTCTGGCATAAGAACCAAAAACAGTAACCTTGTAAATTCTTTGTTTTTCCAATATCGGTTTTAATATATCAGCTATATTATTTAAAGCAAGCACTATTCTTCTCCCAACAAATTAAAAATTTTGCATAAACTTTTTTAGAAAAACCCTCTGTTCGCATTTATGAAAATTAATTTTCACCATACCCAGTCAACATCATATTTTTGTATATTTTCATCTGCAGTAATAAGCGTTAAATTTTCAACAAGTGCAGTTGTTATAAGCAAACGATCAAATGGGTCTTTGTGTATAAAAGGTAATTTAAATAAATGCTCCACATATTCGTCTTTAATCGGCAATACTATAAATCCATTGTTTCTCACCAATTCTCTAAATCCAGAAAACCCACCGTTAAAAGTATACTTGCCTATATTCATTTTAATGGCAACTTCCCAAAGCGAAACAACGCTTATATAATTCTCTTTGTCTATTATCATTTCTTTTACTTTTTCGGACATTTTTTCGCCGTTTAAAAACCATAGCACTACGTGAGTATCAAGCAAGTTTTTCATTCCATATACTCCCTTAATTCTTCAAGCGGTGCATCAAAATCGTCTGCAATCCACATTTGCCCTTTTCCCGAACCAAAAACAGGACGTGCCGATTCTTCTGTTTTTGAATGTAGTGCAACAAATTCTTTTACAAGAACACTAATAATCTGCACAGTATGTTCAGGCAAAAACTTTATATCATTTATTAATTGCTCTTTTACCGACATTATTCTTCTCCTTATCGTGTATTAAAACTCTAAACTTTTTTGTATAACATCAAAAACATCAGAAATATTGACCCTCTCTTGCTCCATTGTGTCGCGGTTGCGGATTGTAACCATTCCGTCGTCTATTGAATCAAAATCGTATGTTATGCAAAAAGGAGTGCCGATTTCGTCTTGCCTGCGGTATCGTTTCCCTATTGAGCCTGTATCGTCATAGTCTATATTAAATCTTGAAATAAAACTGTTATAAACTTCTCTTGCTTTTTCGTTCAGTTTTTTTGACAACGGTAATACACAAGCTTTAAAAGGAGCAAGCGCGGGGTGCAAGTGTAAAACAACCCTGCTGTCGCCGTCTTTTAATTCTTCTTCATCATATGCATCACATAAAAACGCAAGTGCAACTCTGTCCGCCCCCAGTGACGGTTCAATCACATACGGTACATAATGTTCTTTTTCTGATTCATCAAAATATTCTAAAGGCTTGCCCGAATGTTCGGAATGTTGTTTTAAGTCAAAATCCGTACGGTCGGCGATTCCCCATAATTCACCCCAACCGAACGGGAACAAAAATTCTATATCAGTAGTCGCGTTGGAATAATGAGATAATTCTTTTTCCGTATGGTCACGGAATTTTATATTTTCAGTTTTTATCCCTAAGTTTTTAAGAAAATCAAAACAATAATCTTTCCAATATTTAAACCATTCTAAATCTGTACCGGGTTTGCAAAAAAATTCAAGCTCCATCTGTTCAAATTCACGTGTGCGGAAAACAAAATTGCCCGGGGTAATTTCGTTGCGGAACGCTTTTCCGACTTGTGCGACTCCAAACGGTATTTTTTTGCGTGATGTGCGGGCGATATTTGCAAAATTTACAAAAATCCCCTGTGCTGTTTCCGGGCGTAAATATAATTCGCTCTGACTGTCTTCTGTTACACCTTGGAAAGTTTTAAACATCAAATTAAATTTGCGAATCCCTGTAAAATCACTTTTTCCGCAACCGGGGCATTTTATTTTAGTTTCATTTATAAATTCCGTCATTTCATCATCGCTCCAAACTGCGACAAGCTTGTCTGTTTGCGATTCAATTAATTGGTCTGCACGATGCCTGGTTTTACAGCTTTTACAATCAATAAGCGGGTCTGAAAAACCTCCCACATGACCAGAAGCAACCCACACTTGCGGATTCATCAACAAAGCAGAATCAAGCCCTACATTATAAGGTGATTGTTGGACAAATTTAAGCCACCATGCTTTTTTAACATTATTTTTAAATTCGACTCCCAAAGGGCCGTAATCCCATGTATTAGCAAGTCCGCCGTAAATTTCACTACCGGAATAAACAAACCCTCTGTTTTTACACAAAGCCACGATTTTTTCCATAGTTTTATCTGAGTTTTTTAACATATAAAAGACCTTTCTGTTTTTGTGTTTGCAAACACAAGCGTTTTAAATTTCCGCGTTCACACACCTGCCAACGGCGAGTGTTTAAACATCAACCATTCTTTAAATATCTTTCTAACCATATATGCGCTATATCTAATGCGGGATAAATCCCCTGTTTTTCGCTTTTTTTGACAATTCTGTCTTGCAATTTTATTTCGGGGTCTGTGTACATTAATTGTACTGTGATGTCGTCGGAAGCGTCAAATGTATCAATTTTCTTTGTGTTTTTAATAAGAAACATGATAACATATTTATCACTCATATTACCGTAATAAATTTCGTTACCTTTACGCACCAAAGGTTTACCCTTGTAAGTTAAGTATGTTGTTTCTTTTGAAACATCCTGCACTTCTTGCGGTATTTCTTCTTTTGTTTTTTTATTTTTTGCAGTTTCTTTTTCTGTTTTTTTGTCTTTTGTTTTTGTTTTTTTATCTTTTGTATTTTCCTTGTCTGTTATAACTTCTTTTGTTTTTGTTTTTTTAGGTTTTGCCGGTGTTTTTTTAGAAGTAGTTTTCTCATCTTTCAAGTCTGATTTTTCCGTGGTTTCAACAACTTCAACAGGTTTTTCTTCATTTGTGTTTTTTTTAGGCATTTGATAAGTCCTTTCTATGTGATGTTTTTTCGCGCCGTTGTACAAACGCAACGACGATATGGAGTTTGTACTCCTCATATTCCCAAAATTGCTGGTTTTTGATTCAACGGATTGACCAAGGGCAATCCCTACAAAATAATCCATAATTGTTCATCGTTAATTGTTCATCGTTCATTATCTGTCATCTATTATCTGTTATTTGTTATTTGTTATTTGCAAATATCCCCATACACTTCTCCGCTTATTCCTGCGGCGTTGGATTCGTCGGTGTCTATGTGCATTGCGGTGTCGAATGATGGGGATACTCTTGCTACTACATCACCGAAAATTGTGCTGCGGTCTTTTGTTTCTATTTTTACCCAAATTATTTGTTTGTCCTCAACTCCTAATTTTTGTGCAGAATCCGGTGAGAGATGTACATGGCGTTTTGCTATTACTACACCTTGGGGAATTGTAACTTCACCTGCAGAGCCTGATAATTTGCACCCCGGGCTGTTTGTAATATCTCCCGATTCCCGAATGGGGCAATTAATTTTTAATGTGCGCGCATCTGTCGCCGATATTTCCACTTGTGAAACAGGACGCTCCGGCCCTATGATTGACATATTCATTTCGCCGTTTTCGGTAGTGATTTTTACTTTTTCATTGCATAAAAATTGCCCCGGTTGTGATAAATCTCTTTTTTTTGTTAAAACTTTTCCTTTTCCGAATAAGATTTCAACATCTTCTTTTGCAAGATGTGCGTGTCTTGCAGATACTTCAACAATAAATTTTTCCATATTTCTCGTTCCTTTTTAATATATTTGTTCGCATACACACTCACTTTAGATGAGTATATACAACTAACTTCACTTTAACGCAATTAAACTTGTATTGCAATATTTGTTCGCGTATACACACTCGCCTTGGGCGAGTGTGTATACAACTAACTTCAGTATAACACAATAAGGCTTGTATTGCAATATTTATTATATTATTATTTTTGACAATATTTTTACTGTTCCGATAATTATCGACATTGTTATTATCGAAAATATTATACTGCACGTCATGACTTGACTTCCCAGTACAGTGTCTTTGTTGTAATTTGCCGCAAAAAGCACGATAGTTGCCGCTGTCGGAGCACATACGGGAATCATTACTGTTATAAAAATAACAGGAGGAATCGGCAAGAAAAACAAAATTACCATTGTTATCACAGGTATTACTAAAAGCCGCAATGATGAAGCGAAATACAGTTTTTTGTTACGTAACATAGACGATATGTTCATTCCTGCAATTGACACACCTATTACAATCATCGCCAAAGGGGTATTTATATCTTTTATCATTCGGATAGATTCACTGATGGGAAAAGGAAGTTTGATCGAAAACACAAATATGATAGTAGCCAATATAGCTCCGATTATCCCCGGATTTATAAATATATTTTTTAAAGATATTAACTTTTTATCACCCGACATCAAGACAACGCCGTGTGTCCATGAAAAAATTTGAAAAACGACTAAATAAATAATCGCATAAAAAACGCCTTCTTCCCCCACAATCGCATTAGTTAACGGTATCGCCAAAAATCCGCAGTTTGAATATACAATGGAAAATCTATATATATTTTTGTTTTCGGATTTTGTGAAAAAAAATAAACTTATTATAATAGCGGCAGTTAACGAAAGCACAGAGCATAACAGCATTATAAATATGCCTGTTAATTTTTCTTTGTCAAATTCTATTTCAAAAGCGTTAATCATAACACAAGGCATCACAACATAAAGCAAAATCTTGGTCATTTGCTTTACCCCTGCGGCGTCTACCATTTTAAAACGCGATAAAAGAATTCCTACCGCCATCATTATAAATAAAGTTGCAACTTGCAATAAAGTTATTAAAATATCATCAACCATAAAAATACCTTTCTTTTTATATCTGCACCCGCCGTAGGCGGGTGCAGATATAAAACCTTCTTTATTATAACTTGTATTAATATTAATTTCAATATATTTTTTATTTAATACTGGTATTTATTTTTTATAATCGCTTGACATTTGCGGATATTTTGTGTAAAATATTAAGTGGAGGTGATTTCATGGCAAATACAAATACTCGTTCAAGCGGTATGCATATCAGAGTTAATCCCGAAATAAAATCAAAAGTCGAACCTATTCTTGCGGCAATCGGCTTGTCATTCAGCGATATTTTCAATCTAACGCTCCGACAAATTTATCTCAAAAAACGTGTTCCGTTTGACATATCGTCAGTGGAGCTGACCGAAAACGGTTATACTCCTCAATTTGAAGCCGAGGTGTTAGCTGAAGCTGAAGAATTATATGCGGCTGTCGCAAACGGCACTGCGAAAATTTACAAAAATTCGGCGGAAATGTTTAATGAATGGGACAAAGAGGATGAAGAAGATGATGAATGAAAAATACAGTCCTGTTGAAAGCAAAAAATTTAAAAAAGGACGTAAACTTGCTAAAAAGCAAGGTCATGACATTTCGTTATTAAAATGGGGAATTGAACAATTGCTTTGTGATATTCCGCTCCCTGAAAACTGGAAAGACCATCCGTTAAAAGGCAACTTCAAGAATTATCGCGAGTGTCATATCGGCGGTGCAGGAGATTGGTTGCTTGTATATGAAAAACGTGACAAAGAATTGATTTTATACCTTTACGGAACAGGAAGTCATTTGGATTTATTAAGATTTTAAAATATAAATTAATTCCCAAAGTAAAATTCACTGTAGCATTTACTTTGGGAATTAACTTTTTGAATTATCCATTAATTTATTCTTGACATTATATTAACAGTTTGTTATAATTACAAACAGGATACTGATAAAGTTTGAAAGAGATGATTTTTTTGGATATATTACAAAGCAATACTAAAAATATGATTTACAAAAGCCTTGATTATTTATGGCAAAAACAACGGATAATTTCTGAAAACATCGCGAATATAGATACTCCCGGATATAAAGCGAAATATGTAACTTTCGAAGACGAATTACGAAAAAGTTTAGCTGATGTTGCGGATATGTCGGGTAATGCTACAAAAAGCGAAATTAAAAACGCCATAGAAGGAACTCGAATGAATATACAAGACACACAAAATGAAGTAGTGCGTCTTGATGGAAATAATGTCAATATTGACACTGAAAACACCGAATTAGCAAGAACGCAAATACAATATCAAACTTTAGTAGAACTGTTAGCAAGAGACCAACGGATGAGGTCGGTTATTAGAGATGCAAGGTAAGTTTGAATGAAGTCATTCAAACAGGTAAATTTTTGCTTTTATGAGGTTTTTGTGGTAAATTCAAGTTACATTAACGCAAAAATTGTTAGGAGTTAGGTGTTAGGTGTTAGGATTTTAAGGTATCGCTTGCAGCGATGATATTTAAAATTATTCAAACAGGTAAATTTTTGCTTTTATGAGGTTTTTGTGGTGAATTGCAAGTTACATTAACGCAAAAATTGTTAGGAATTAGGGAAATTTTTGTTGACATGGAATTTTCATAAACACAATAAAATTCAAATATCAACAAAAATTTAGGAATTAGGATTCTAAGGTATCGCTTACAGCGATGATATTTAAAATTATTTAAACAGGAGATTTTTGTTGACAACTAAAAAAATATTTTACATTAAATTCCTGTTTATTTTTGCAAACATTCATGGTATAATATAAATAAAGTTTTCTGCCTTGTTTGTTAGTACGGTTATATTAATCCAACAAATTGATAAAGGGATTCCTGCTCGAACGGCGGGATTGCAGACCTCCCTGTTTTTGCAAAAGTAAAAGCAGGACGATGGGAGCGCGAAACCGTTTGGCGGTTGCCCACCTGTCTATACGACGGGTTATTAATTACTGTACGACGGCAAGGTGGTTTACATTTTAAAGGAAACAGCCGAAATATTTTTGTGAATTGACTTTTCGGGCACTTCCATATAAAGCAGGCTTTCAGAAAGTTGCCTAAACTATCATTTTATATATATAAATCATTCCGAAAATGACAGGTTGATGCAATAAATAAATCCAAATCGTATATCTTCCTATTAATGAAAAAAACGGCACCCTCGTTTTATAAAAAAACGCAGGGAGCTTTTTATTTTTAATGTATATTCCGAAATATGAACCTGTTATAAAAACAAAAATCCATGGCACTATTGGGAAATAATCGCTTGAATTTAATCTGGTAGACGGGAAAATAATCGAAAATAAAACAGCAAAAAGTTCGGATAAATAGTTGACAATGAAAATGTATGCAATGTCTATTTTCATGTGATAAACCGCTATGTATAAAATCAGAAATAAAATTGTGAATATGATTATTCCTAATAAGGGTTTAATTTTATCCAACAAAAACTTTACAACAGCGAATATAAGTATAGAAACGGACAGAAGATGTAAAATCCCAAACCATATTGTCAAATTCATGTTGGTGAAAATCGTTGCGTAATATGTAACTAAAGTCAATCCTATTGAAATAGCCGCTAAAATCAAGCCTCTTTTAAGATTTGAACGCGACAGTCGGCTTGATGCCCCTGACACAAAAATAAAGACCATGACGAAAACATCACGGACAACATTCATAAAATCACTAAAATAAAAACTTGTAAAATGACCTATGCCGATAATTTGAAACATAATAAGAGCGAAAACGCCATGATAAATTACCATACAAAGTATGGCAAATCCGCGAATTTCGTCCATTAAAACTGCCCTGTCGTTTTTATTGTTAACTATCATCATTATGCTCATGCACGGAGTTTGCACAAAACGGTAATTAAAATAGCATGAGCCCGTTCGACGGTTGCTCCGCATCCTTTCCTATTATTTTTCATACTTCTTTTTCCCTAAAGCACCCCCATAATAAAATGAAGCACATTTAAATAATAAAATTTGTGTTTTTGCATCCTTTATTCCGCCGACCATTCCCATTCCAATAGCTTTTTCTAAGGGGATTTTTACCACTTCTAAAAATTCATCTTCATCTAAATTTTGTTCTTTTTGTTGCAAGTCATAGGCTATATATAAATGAATGATCTCATCAGTATACCCCGGAGATGGATACATTTCCCCTACATATTGATATTGTTTTGCGACAACCCCGGTTTCTTCTAACAATTCGCGTTTTGCACATTCAAGCGGGTCTTCACCTTTGCTAAGTTTCCCTGCGGGCAATTCGAGTATGACTTCTTTATATGGATAGCGAAATTGGCGGACAAAATACAATTCGTCGCCATCCAAAGCGGCAATGCAAACACCGCCCGAATGTTCGATAAATTCTCTTTCCGCTTTATTTTGATTCGAAAGCAAAACTTCATCTTTTTTTACATTAAAAATTCTGCCTTCATAAATAGTTTGAGAAGAAACAGTTTTTTCAAATAATAAATCATCCATACAATATTTTTATGTATACACACCCGCCGACGGCGGGTGTGTATACGCGACCCTTCATAAAAATATTTTCCGCATACAATCAACTTAAATAGCGGGTGTGTATACGCGACCCTTTTCCCAGACAAGCTGGAAATAATAAATAATAAAGAAAAAATAAAAAATTATTAAAATATATATTATTTGTTATCTGTCATCGGTTATCTGTTACTTGTTATCTGTCATCTGTTCCCAATCTTTTAAAAATCTTTCTATTCCTGCGGTTGTTTGCGGATGGCTTATCATTTGTTCTATAACATTATATGGAATAGTCGCTATATGGCATCCTGTTTTTGCAGATTCTATAACATGAATTGGATTGCGGATAGATGCGGCTATAATTTCAGTTTCTATTCCGTTAACGCTGAATATATCTATTATATCGTTAATCAGTATCATGCCGTCACTGCCTATGTCGTCCAAACGCCCTAAAAACGGACTTACATATGTTGCACCCGCTCTTGCCGCTAAAAGCGCTTGTGTTGCTGAAAAAATTAGAGTTACATTGGTTTTGATTTTCTTTTCGGTAAGAATTTTTGTCGCTTTCAATCCTTCTGCACACATCGGGATTTTTATTACAATGTTTTTGTGTATTTTCGCAAGTTCTTCCGCTTCTGAAACCATTTCATCAGATTTTAATGAAATAACTTCGGCAGAAATAGGCCCGTCGACAATAGAAGCTATTTCTTTCACCACTTCGACAAAATCTCTGCCTTCTTTTGCAATTAAAGACGGATTTGTGGTTACACCGCAAATTACCCCTAAATCATTAGCCTTTTTAATTTCCTCAATATTAGCAGTATCTACAAATAATTTCATTTTTTTACTTCTCCTCTTTTTAATTTGTTATTAAGTAATTACGAAATTCGCAATTACTTATTATTTTGTTAAGTAACAAATATCGCTCTTTTTACCATGTTCAACTTGTTTTGATATTTCTTTTGTTAATGTTAAATTAACAATACTTGTATCTCTGTTTATTTTCATATTAAAATATTTAAGCAAATCCGAACCTAATACCAATATCCAATAAAAGTATTGAAAAAAATCTGCGTAAAAACCATATATCAAAGTTTTTACTTGATTTTTTATTAACTTTTTAATTGGATATTGGTATAACAAGTTTCGCATAGTTTTATTCATAGAAAAATAAAGCCGTTGGTTTTTTAATTCTATGCAATCAAGTAAAATTGTTGTGTTATCAATATATTGCAAATTAATATTATGTTCTTTTGCTACGGTTGATGCTGGGTTTTTATAATACGGACATTTTTTCAAAAAATCTTTTGTGTATCCTAATTTTATTAAATCAATTATATCAATAGTTGTAAAATCAGAACCAGTATCTAAATCAAAGTCAATATTGCTCATATTAATTTTATTTGCTTTTTGTATTAATAATTCTAATTTTATTCTCCCTAAATTATTTGGGATAAAATTCAAAATTGCTTTTGATTCGTGTTTTACCATCCTAAACCGCCTATTCTTGGAGTATCATCAAACCCTTCCACAATTTTAGTTTCGCCTAAAGAATCTCCTATTTCTATAAACTTTTCAAAAGCCTCCATTTTGCTGTTTGCAACCCAATAAACTTTACCGGAGGTGCAATATTGTCCTTTTGGTTTTTTTAAGTCCACCAACAATATCCATTTTTTAGGATACATCATTTGAACTTCTGTGGACAAAACTCGTTCCATGTTCCCTTTCATCGTACTCTTCCTCTTTTCTTTTTAGAAAGTTTAATAGCGGTTAATGCTACTATTAGAAATAACGATAATCCCGAAAGCAACAACCATATTTTTATATCTCTTTCGTCGCCTGTATAAGGGGAATTATTTTTTACTTGTTCGATAGTTTCAATTGCTTCATCTTTGTTTTCGTTGTTGTTATTAGAAGGACTGTTTATATTTGCTGTGTTTTGTTCATCTGAATTTGTTGGAATTGTATCAGTAGTAGTTGTTTTTTTACTTGCTGTACTGTTTTTATTGTTTGCATTATTTTTACTTGTAGAATTACCTGTATTATTGGTATTTGTATCTATCGGTTCAATTACTATTTCTGTCCATTGTGCAAATAATGTATGCGGTTCTTCTGTTTCTACCGTGGTTTTTGATGTGACTTGTTTACCGTCTCCGTTTTCTTCAAAAAACCAGCCTTTAAATATATGATCGTCTTTCATTGGAGAGGGTAGGTCACCGTAATTGTCGTAAGGGACAACTTCTTTTGTAATATCATCTATCATGCCTTCTTGAGGGTCAAGAGTTATTGTAATTGAATGATATTGCCATATTGCATATAAATTTACATCTTGTTCGGGCATGATAAATTCCGCCCCTGCGGCATATACTTCACCTTTTCCGTCTGCTTGTGTGTTCCATTGCACAAAATCTTTATTTTCTTGCTCGTCTATGTCTTCAATATCTAATATATTAAACTTTGTATCTTCCGGTATTTTTTCGCCATTTCCGATTGTTGAATTTGTTTTGTCGTTAAGATGATATTTTAAGTTGTATAAAACCACATCTCTCCATTGAGCATATAGAGTTATACTTTCATTCGGCATTATTACCGCCGCGCCTGCTCTATATGTTTTTCCTGTTCCGTTTGCTCTTGTGTTCCATTCCACAAACTTTTTATCTTTAGGCGGAGCGAAAACATTGGCAATTGCATAGAATCTATCTCCCATGTTTTTCGTAAACCTTGAAGGGAGAATACCTTTTCCGCCATTCAAATTATAACTTACATTATACTTTATACTGTCCCATATTGCATATAATTCAATGTTGTCAAAAGGCATTGGCATTTTGTACCCTGCGGAATAAGTTTTTCCGCTTCCGTCCGCTTTTTCGTTCCAACCTCTAAATCTTTTTCCTGCGGGTGAGGCGAAAGAATTGCTTTCAATTGTAACTTCTGTGCCTTTTTCATGGCTTTTTGCTACTATGTTTTCTTTTCCGTCGTTAGAAAAATATGTTATGTGATAAAACATATTTTCCCATTGGGCATACAGTTCTATGTTTTTCCCCGGCATTATTATTTCTTGATTTTCTGTATATGACGTACCGCTTCCGTCCGCTTCTGTGGTCCACCTTCTAAATTGTTCGCCTGCTTTAGTAAAATTATTTTGCTCGATTGTTACAGTAGCGTCTTCTATGAAAGGTTTACTGCTGAATCTTACTCCCTGTCCGCCGTTAGGATTATATGTGATGGTATAAGTATGTTCTTCCCATTGTGCATATAATGTTAACGGTCTTGATTCCATAATTAATTCTCTGCCGGGGTCATGTGAAGAACCGGAGCCGTCTTTTGCAGTATTCCAGCCTTTGAAATCCGACCTTGCTTTTGTAAAATTAAAATCATCAGCGTTTTTTATAGTAAACGTATCGCCGAATTTTACGCTTTCATACTAATATCCAATTAAATGGTTGATAAAATCCATTCTCTTCCTGTAATTGATTTTATCATTTCAATATCTAAATTATTAACGCTAATACAGAGTTGATCCATAACTTTTTCCAATGAATGAAAGA
>Ga0099364_10005014_pt1 | contig 19799 bp, 13 predicted proteins | sample TergutTh196P3_FD_73070 | JGI IMG/M metagenome (GOLD analysis project Ga0099364, IMG submission 73070) | Microcerotermes parvus P3 segment gut microbial communities from Pointe-Noire, Republic of the Congo - Th196 P3 | ecosystem: Host-associated > Arthropoda: Insects > Digestive system > Gut ... | reverse complement strand
TGCCTTCGCTTTTTACAAGAGCCGTGAAGCCGGGGCAATCCGTTGTCAAGTTCCCCGTCGATATTTTTTCCGCCTGTTCACGAAGCCGGGACATGTAAAAGTTTAGTTGCGAGTTTGGATGCAGTATTTGGATTAGAAATGGGAATACAATACAAGGCAACACGTTTGGCTGATAAAACAGGGCGGCATGTCCGCCGATTTTCACATTCGATTGACCAGTCCTGTCCCAGTCCAGCGTGTGCCCAACGACTGAAAACGAATGCGTGGTTGTCTCAGTTCTTTGAGTGACGTTAAAAACGTCGGTTCCGGATTCTTTTTTGCAACTCACCATTGAAACAGCGCAACAACATCCTTGGACGAATCTTCGTTGCGGTATTATTCGGTTTGTTCGGCCAACACCACCTACAAAGGGCTACTCCTAACTCCTAACTCCTAACTCCTTGTTCCCGCGCAGGCGTTCGATACGAACCTTTTCGATCCGGCGTTTGGTCGCTTCGATCACGGTGAAGCGGATCGTTTTGCCGTCCTTTTCGTAATCGACCCGTTCGCCGATCTCCGGAACGTGACCGAGCGTCGAAAAAATGAATCCGGCAACAGTATCGTAATCCGCCTCTTCAGGCAGTTCCGTATTGAGATGCTCGTTAAGGTCGTCGATCCGAACTTTACCGAGAGCCTCAAATGTATGGGCGTCGATTTCGAGAATATCCTCGACCTCCACGGCTTCGTCGTGTTCGTCGGCGATTTCACCGACGATTTCCTCCAGAATGTCTTCCAGCGTTACAATGCCGGAAACGCCGCCGTATTCGTCGAGGACAATGGCCAAATGGGGCTTCGTGAGGGATGTCCCGCTGTCGGTTTTCGGTTTCAGGTTTTGGAATTCCTGCAAGAGCGTATCGACCGGCTTCGTTTCGGGAACGAAGAGCGGTTCTTTCATCAGTTCCGTCCATTCGCCTCGCTGCGCTGGCGCGGTCATTGCTATTTCACCGAGCAGGTCTTTGACGTGCAGGACGCCGAGGATGTCGTCGCGGTTCTCACCGTGGACGGGAATCCGCGAATGGGCGCTCGAAACGACTTCTTTGAGCATTTCGTCCCAACTGAGCGAAGTGGGAATACTGACCATATCGGTTCGCGGCGTCATAATTTCGGACACGGTGAAGTTGCCCAATTCCATGACGCTTTCGATCATTTCGCGGGCGTCTTCTTCGAGGAGTCCTTCGCGGTGGCCTTCGGTAACGATGGTTCGGATTTCGTCTTCGAAGGCTTCTTCGTCGCCGGTTTTCGCGGTTTTTCCGGCCAAACGGTGGAAAAAGACATCGACGAAGCGGTCGGCAAGATCGAGAGGATAGAGGCAAAGGGCCAAAAACCGCCAAATCGGCCAAGTGTAATAGACGAAGGCAGTACCCCAAAGTCGGGAAAGGGCGCGAGGCAACCAAATATCGGCGGCGAGCAGTCCCAAAACGACGCCGACGAAAACCGCGACGTTTTCCGGCATGTCCCAAACGGTGCCGACCAAAATTGCCGAAACGCAGAAGACGCGGAACATTTCGACCGAGTTTGCCGTCCGTTCGTATTCTTTGAGGATGCGATTGAATTTTCCGGGCGCATTCCGTTTTTCGCAGAGTTCTTCCAGATCACGCCGCGAAAACGACTTGAGCGAACGGGAAGCGAGCGAGGAAAAACCGACAAGAACAAAGAAAAATCCCAAAAGGATCGGATAAAACATTGGTTCCTTAAAGTCTCCGGATGACAATGGCATAAAGCGCTGTTACGCATTGTGACGATTCAGCAACGGCTTGTCAACACCAGGAGCGAGGAACCCAACTCCGCACCCAGTCCGTCTTCAAGTTGTTTTGAATCCGAGTCGCTCGGCGTTAACCGTAGCCTTGAAGCGGAATGCCGATGGTTTCGAACAGGATTCCGAACTCGGTGAACCCGGCAAGGAAGTGGTAAACGGCAGTGACGGCGCTTCCGACAACCCTGACCACAGTTTGAAACGCTGTGGAAATGGCGTTGCCGATATCCGGAAACTTGTGCGTTCGCGGTTCTTTTTGGTACAATGAGCAAAATCAATTGCACCGGAGTACCGGCTAAATGAACATGCGAACATTTAATATTGAAAAAGACGATACGCAACTGACCGTACACTGGCGACATTATGGCGGCGGCGTTATTCTCATTATTCTCTGTCTGGCGGCTTGGACGATCCCATGCTTGTTGATCACCCAAAGTGCCGCCGCCGAAAAACGGTTACTGTTATTCCTGGTTCCTCTCCCGTTTTGGGCGTGCTGGGGACTCATGCTTTACACAATTGTCGATATGTACTTCGGTGAAACCCGGTTCCATTTCGGCGAAGAGGGATTTGTTACAGAATATATTTTTACAGAATATATTTGCCTGTTTTTGAAACGGAAAAAGTGCCTTCCCTTGGCCGATATTTACCGTTTCATCAATCATATTCAACGCCGTTCAAAAGGACGCATGTCCTTTTATCTCCGTGTTCTTGGGCATGAAAAAAAGATTGATGTCCATATTCCGGGAGACAGATCGGCAGTGGACGACCTGTGCAAACAATTGAACGGTCTGCTTGTGAAATTCAATCCCGTAACGGAATCTCATCTGGGCCCGTTCCGTTTCGAATCGCATATTCCTCCGCAGAACATCGAGCGGCCCAAACGTACTCCGTGGAAGCACGAGTCGGACTTCGACGAATTCCGCTTTGAACGACGCGGCGTGTTTTCACCGGGCAGTTTTTTTCTATTGCTTTTCATTGCCGCTTTTTGTAACTTTGTTGTTTCGCTTTTCGTGCTGACACTCTGTGGATTCGGGCCACCTGAAAAAGTGCCGCACGGGGTCGCATGGTGGATGATGTTCTTTATCCTGATTCCGTTCGCAATCGTCGGTTTGAGTTTGCTTCTTGCCTTTGTGTCGGAGATTTTGGAACCGTTTCGTGTTACAAAATGGACTTTTCGTTACGGCGAAGCGGCGCATCGGTTTGTGAAACACGTTTTTTATCGGACTGCGACCTTTCCATTGACCGGTTGGCACTCGCTGTCCGTTCGTCTTTCCTGTAACGAGAAAGACGAAGATTCCGACGACGACAAGTTTTACGAAGACGGTGAATTTTGGCAACTGGCGTTTCTCGATAAGAGCGGCGCAGACCTTGTGGTCATTGATAGTCTTCGCAAGTCCGAAGCCTTGTGGATGACCGATGTCGTTCTGCGCGAACGGCGGACAATCAGGTGATGTTACCATCTATGGGCTTGCGCCACCCGGCTCTTTGTGCGGAGCGTTAGCCGTGCCGTTTTCCGCCGCGGCGTTACAAAAACTTGTCAACGACCTGGAAGAATTCCTCGCGGCTTTGCACGGAACAAATTTCGTTGCGAAAAACTCTCGCTCCTGGTCGGGCGGTGGAATAACGGCAGGCAAATTTTCGCATCAATACAATAGTCAGTTTTTCGTCGAAACGGCGCTCCATCAAGTCGTAATGCCGGGCAATCAGTTCCCGAAGTTCCGTTGCCGTCGGCTCCGGATCAATCGGTTCTCCCCACAAGGCTTGGGTGATCTGCCGGAACAACCAAGGCCGATCAATGCCAGCGCGACCGATCATAATGCCGTCGACGGGGAAATTTCGCAACCGAAATAAGGCGTCGTCAACGCTCCGAATGTCGCCGTTGCCGATCAATGAAATTTTTTGTAACTTCGGCTTGATCCTGGCGATTTCGTTCCAGTCGGCGGTTCCGCGGTACATCTCGGCGGCGGTGCGTCCGTGGACCGTCAGCGCGGTGGCACCGGCTCCCTCCACGGCTTGAGCGACATCTACGGCGTTGATCGTATCACGAGTCCGGCCCAGCCGAATCTTTGCCGTTACCGGAAACGGTGAAGCCGCGTCGACAACACGCTGGACAATGCCGCCGATCCGTTCCGGAAACTGGAGTAGATACGAACCGCTCTCACTGCGTCCGGCAATCTGTTTCGCTGGACAGCCGAAATTCAGATCGATGACGCTGACACGGTAGTCGAACGCTAATCGCCGGGCGAACTCGGACAGGGTGTCCGGATCGTTGTCCCAAATCTGTACGCAAAGCGGTCGGGCTTCCTCTCGAACGCCGCAGAGTCGGGAAGGGGCGTCCAAATTCCGTTTGTCGAGTTCGATGAACGAACGTGCCGAGACCATTTCGGTTGCAATAAGATCGGCACCGCCGAGAAACCGTAGCAGTTCTCGGTACGCAATGTTCGTAAACCCCGCCATCGGTGCGGAAAAAAGGCGAAATTTCTCAAAATCAACGCTCATTGCAAAAACCGGATACACCGGATACCGTCAATAGTCGGTAATATGGCGGAATACACTTTACTACACAGTCGTTTAAATAGTCTTCGTATTGGTGGTTTGTCGTTTTTTGCTACCGTCGCACTTCCACTTCATTGGGCGAGCGGGAGGCATTGCAGAACGCAATGTCATCCAAAATTGGCCTGCAATTCGTCTACCGAACGAAAACGGCCCTGACACAACACACGACGACTCAAGCCGCTAAACCCTATCTCAATCTGATTCAACCTCGAACAATGTTTCGGTGTATAAACGAAACGAATACGATGACTTGCGTTCTCCAAAATGCTCGATGCGTCTTTTGTGATTGCAACCCCACACTCTTGCCCTTCTCTGTGCTCTTCGAGGCTTCGTGGTGTACGATAAAGTAAAATAAAAATTAGAAACACTCTAGGTCCCCGTTTTCGCGGGGATGACGTCAAATAACTTTGTGGTTCGAAGACACTCTCTAAGTCATTCTTTCAAACTTTCGGCGTTTTGTCGGCACCGATCTCTGTTTTGTCGGGAAATGCCGTAATCGTCGATGGTTCGCTTTTGATGAGGGCGGCTTCTTCGGCATCCTGACCGGGATATTTGACGCGGCCGTGCAATGCGGCGATTACCGACTTGATGACGCTGTTTTCGATGGTTTTCAGTTCACGGAGCGTCAAGCCGCTGTCGTCGAACTGGTCGTCGTCGAGTTTTTTCTTAATCAGCGCCCGAACCTTGTTTTCGAGGCGGCTCGGCGTTGCGGTGTCTCGCATACTACGACAAGCGCTCTCACAGGTGTCCGCGATCATCAGGATGGCGGCTTCCTTTGATTGCGGCTTCGGACCGGGATAGCGGAAGGTACTCTCCTCAACGGTCTGGTGGATGCCGGAGACCTGCTCGTCCCGGTGCGCTTTGGTCGCGGCTTTGCCATAGAAGAAGGAAACCACCGTTGTGCCGTGATGCTGTTCGATCAGATCGATGACCGGTTGCGGCAACCGATGTTGCCGGGCAAGATCGACGCCGTCTTTGACGTGGGCGACGAGGACAATCGTACTGACCTGTGGCTCCAAATGATCGTGAATGTTGCCGGTTCCACCTTGGTTCTCACTGTAATACTCCGGATTCATAATTTTGCCGATGTCGTGATAATAGGCACCAACTCGTGTCATCAAACTCCGGGCACCGATGGCTTCGGCAGCACTTTCCGCAATGGTTCCCATTGCGATGGAATGTCCATAAGTCGCCGGAGCAAGGCGTACTAAACTCTGAAGCAAAGGATGAGAGACGTTGCCTAGTTCGAGCAAACTCATATCGGTCAAGATACCGAACAGTTCTTCAACGAACGGTAGCAGAGCCGCCATAATGACACCGGCGAGCAGCGTCCAGAGCAGATTCAGCCCCGAATCAATGAACAGTGACCAGCCGACGGGACGTCCGTCCAAGATACCGACCGAACAGGTCAAGAGAAAAGCAATGATCCCGGAAACCAAACTCACCACGACCAATTTTTTACGGGAATGTAGCCGGCCCAATTGCAAGGCCATAGAAACCGTCGTGCCGAGCAGAATGACCAGTATTCCGTTCGTAAGTCCGAGTCCGATCGCGATGAACAGGATCAGTACCGCCGACAAAACGATCGCCAGTTCCCTGGAATAAAGGAGAGCAACGAATTGCACGAAGATCAGCAAGGGGAGCATTTCCCAGTTGGAGATTTCCTGCGAATAAGCGTCGAGTCCCTTAGCGACGGCGACGGCCAAAAACATTCCGAAGAGCACGGCGGCAACCGCTCGTCGGGATTTCGGACGGCGACGTTCCGTTTTCCGAATAAATCCCCAACAGATCGTGAAAAGCACCGACATCATCACCGTAACGGCAGTGAATCGCAACACTTGCTGTTGGAACGTTCGTTTTTTCAGGGATTCGCGGTACTCTGCCCGGAGTAGAACGATTTCCCGATGTCCGAGCGGCGTGCCCATTTCGATGAGCGTTTGACCGGGAACGAATTCCAACATCACGATACCGACGGCAGCAACCGCGTCGTGAATCGCACTGACCGTTGCCCTTTCATCTTTTGTCAGCGTTTCCCGAAGTTGGGAGCGGATCCATTGAAAAAGCCGCCGAGCGACCGGTTCGTTCCGCATTTCCCATCGGAGCGTCTCGAACAGTCGGGCCCCATCGCGGATCAGCACGGTTCTGACTTCGATGGAAAGGGCTTGGTCCGACGATTCGCCAAACCGATAGACGAGAATGCGTTCCTGGTTGCCTTCGGTCGGACCGAAATTCAGTTCGGTTAAGACGCCGTAATCCTCAAGCGGTGTGAAAACCCGCCTCAGAGTATCATTGAACCGATCCAGATTCGGATCGTTTTTGAAATGTTCATAAAACTCCTCGAAAGCCAACTTCGGATCGCGCGTCAGGTCTTGCACCAGCAAGGAAGGCCGAAGGAAGTCCCGCCACGCCTCTTTGCCCTTGTCGTCGAGTTGATCGTAATCTGGGACGTGAACGAGCGCTGCCACAAGGTTCAAGAGCGATTCACGCAATTGAACGAGCGGTTGTGGATCGTTGACATAGACGTGTTGCGTTTCCAATCGAACACGTTCCACAGCTAGTTCACGGCCTTCAATGCTCTCGACGGCAAACGGCGTGTTGCAGACAATCGAGCGGCTCGGAATCGCGTGCAGACGGAAAGGAAACGGCGGATTCCAAACCTGCGTTACGGCCCCCATAGCGACGACCATCAGGAGCATGGCAATGAAGAGCAATCCCTGATGTTCGCGGCGCACCTCGCCGACGAGCCGAGAAATCGGCCCCTTCGCCGAAGAATAATGCGCAACCCGCTCACTGCGAGTCCGCCGCTGAGGAAGGGAAGGAGGCATAGTTAATAGTTAATAGGTAATAGATAATAGTTAATAGTGAAAGACTTTGAGTCAACGCTTGCGTTCCCACTATTAACTATTATCTATTAACTATTAACTCTCATAGGCGTTGACAATTTTTTGTACTAAGTGGTGTCGGACGATATCGGAGCGGTCGAGTTGGAGCATTCCGATCTGGTCGATGGATTTCAAGCGGCGAACGGCGTCGACCAAGCCGCTCTGTTTGTGTTCGGGAAGGTCGATCTGCGTCGTGTCGCCGCAAACGGTGATCGTCGAGGACTCGCCCATCCGGGTCAGGAACATCTTCATCTGGGCAATGGTCGTATTTTGGGCTTCGTCAAGGATGATCGAGGCACTGTTAAGCGTTCGGCCCCGCATATAGGCGAGCGGAATGACTTCGACTCGGTCTTCCTCCATATACCGTTTGAGAAGGTCGCGTTCCATCATATCGGCCAGGGCATCGAACAGCGGCCTGAGATACGGATTGATCTTCGCTTGCAGGTCGCCGGGCAGGAATCCGAGGCTTTCTCCGGCTTCCACGGCGGGACGGACGAGGACGATTTTTTTGACGGTTTCGGATTTGAGTGCTTCAACGGCTTTGGCAACAGCGAGGTAAGTTTTGCCGGTTCCTGCCGGACCGACGCAGAAAACAATGTCCTTGGTTCGGAGCAATTCGACGTATTTTGCCTGTCCGGCGGTTTTGGGGCGGATGCGTTTGCCGTTGAAAACGTCCATCGGCTTGACGTTCGAGACCGCTTTGCCGTGCTGGACTTCGGAAATCGCCCGCTGGATGTCCTCCGGAGCAAGCAGACCGTCCCGAACGGCCAGACGCTGGAGTTGCTCCAGAAGATACGAGCCGCGTTTGATCGCTTCCGGTTCACCACGAAGAATGATCTTGTTTTCGTCGACGGTAACGCGAACACCGAGGGCTTTTCGGATTCTTCGGAGATGTTCGTCGCTGGCCCCAAAAACTTTTGGCAGCGCCCGTGAGTCGACGACGGCAATCGTTGTTTCGTTATAAGGTTCGACCATACTCCCCATTCTATCAGATTCTGTGAAAAAAGCCCCCGCCCCCCCCCACAGTAGAGCGGCTCTTGATTAAAATGTTGCTTATCGGCGGTGTGTGGTCTATTATTGTTTAGTCCCGGCGTCTTTCCCCGCATTTTTTAATGCGAAAAAAACGAAAAGGCGAAAGTTGCGAAAGTTTTTTTTGAAAGATCTTTTGGAAATTTTTCGGCACTGTATCATGAAAGTAGGCGATTTTTCCAAATGACCGCCCTGAAAGGGCAAGAGAAAGCCGGAACGATCTTGCCCCTACGGGGCGGACTCGGCTACTTTCGTACTACAGTGCCCATTTTAATTAGACTATAACTATGAGTCGTCTTCTTTTCATTCTTGTTTCATTTCTCGGCGGAACGGTTGCGATTGGACAGATCGTTCCGGGAGCGCAATATCGTCAGCAAACGGCTCCGCGTCCTTCTGCGGTTCGTTCGGTTTCCGCTCCGGTTGGGGCGGAACGTGCGGCGGCAAAGCCCACTGAACGACCGGGCGCAACGTGGCACTGTCTGCTGATTTCCGTGAACGACTACAATCTTCGGACGCAAGGTTTGGTCCCGCTTCGCGGCTGTTTCAATGATATGGAGGCGGCCAAAAACCAATGGTTGCTCAAACAGGGAGTTCCTGAACGAAATATCGTGTTCCTCAATGATCGGACAACAGGAGCCGATCTTCAGCCAAGCAAGTCAAATGTCGAACGACAACTGAATCGCATCGTTCAGGAAGCGGGACCCAACGATACGGTTGTCGTGCTTATCGCCTGCCACGGAATCGCCGCGCAATCGAAAAGTTATCTCTGTCCCTCCGACACGAGAAAAACCGATCCGAATGCTCCGCGATCCTCGCTTGACTTATCGAGCCTGATTCCCGTCTCGTCGATCATCGAGAATCTTCAACGCTGTCGGGCCGAACGGAAATTACTCCTGTTGGATGCCTGTCGGAACGCCGTCGATGCGGACGACGAACACTCGGATTTTATGCGGGAATTCGAGTCGATTGCCCAATCGTTATTCAGTGAAAAAAGCAGCAAGAGCGGATCGCTTGCCGTTCTTACCAGTTGCAGTATTGGGCAGGAAGCCTATGAAATGAACGTCGACGGTCAATCTCGCGGCGTTTTTATGAAATACTTTCTCGATGGACTCGATGGTCCCGCCGACTACACCGGTGTCATCGACGGAGAGGTAACACTTTCCGAAGCGTATTCGTATGCCTTTGCGCAAACGGCGCGGTACGTCTTTTTGTGTTATGCTCCAAAGCAACAGACGCCGGAGGTCTTTCGGGAAAGTCTCGGTGGACACTTCGTTCTTTCCCGAACGGAGCCGGCGAAAAAGCGGGACAACGAAACCGATATGCAATTCTTGTTGCGACAAAGCATGAGATTGGCAACTTGGGGCAAACATCAAACGGCAACGACCGTCCTGTCGCACATCATTGCGAATGAACCGAACAACAACATCGCTTACGCTTGTCGGGGCGGAGTGTTCCTGTCACAGGCGGACTACCGACGCGCCATGGCCGATATGGAGCGGCTCGGTCGAACGCTCGACCTTTACGTTCAATATTCCGACAAGGACAAGGCCGACGTTCAGAGGCAACTGGACCAAATGGCTCGGCGCCAAAGTGTTGCAGCGCAACAAAAATTCGCGGAGGAAAACCTTCGGATTGTCTTGCGCTCTCAAGCGAATCCGCAGGCATCCGTTGCGAAATTCGTGTCGTCCGACGGCAAGAGTTCACAGAGGGACCAATTGGTTCCCGGCCAGAAAGTTTCGATCTCTGTTTTCGACGGCGAGTGGTGCTATGTGGATCGGATCGATGACAATCCCGTTCATTCCGGAGTCGGTTGGATTCATTCCGGCAACTTGACCTGGACGCCGGACGCCATCGAAAATTACCGTCCGGCGACGGTTATTCACACTCCTCGAGCACCGTCGGGGGATCGGATCGGCGGTCTGACTTTCCGACAGCAAAGCGGCCCGGCTGGCGGCGGTGCCGGACGCTCCGGAATGCAACGAATGCCCGGTATGGGCGGAATCTGAATCCACCGTGAAACGTTCAATTTGGCGCCTTGCCAATTCGTTCGTTGATTTTTTCCAGAGCCGTTTTGTACCGGGAGTTTTCGGCGTCCAATCGCAGGGATTCGGTGAAGTCTTTTTGAGCGTTTTCGTTACGATTGAGGAATCCGTAGAGCATTCCCCGCACGTAATGGTACTCGGCCCGGCGGAGATCGTTTGGGGGACGAATTTCAATGGCCCGGCTTAAATCGGTTTCGGCTTGCCGTAATGATTCGTCGCTTCGTTGCTCGAAGGCGATCATTCCACGGAGAAACAAGGCTTCCGCAAAGCGATCATCAAGTTTAATGGCCGCGTCACATGAGTCCATTGCCTCCTTGCGGTCGCCGAGCGTCTTTTGCGACACGGCACGATGATACAACACGTCCTTGATGTTACTGCCTTGTCCGAGTGCCTTGTTGAAGTCGTCAACGGCCTCTTGGTGCTTTCCATCTTGAGCGAGAACAAGGCCGCGATTGTAATGGGCAAAATGTGAAGAGCGTTGGTCTTCCGAGGACAGTTCGACGGCCTGATTCAAGGCGAGAATCGCTCCCGGCGCATCGCCGAGTTCGCTCTTCATCAGACCGAGATTGATGAAAGCATTGGCGGAGTCGGGATCAATTTCCGTCGCTTTTTGGAAATCCGACAGGGCGGTATTCGTTTGACCGAGAAGGGCACGGACCTTTCCTCGATTGAAATAGGCCCTTGCCGGATCAATGTCGGCTCCGATGGACGCATCGAAGTCCTTGAGTGCCGACTCCAGGAATTTTTCCCGCTCGGCCTCATTCTCTTCGCTTTTCCGAACGAAGCACTCGCCGCGTCCGACCAACGCAAAGGGATCGCTTGAGTGAATCGCCAACGCCCCGGCGAAAAATTCCAGGGCGTCGTCGATTTTGCCTTCGGCGAGCCTTGCTTCTCCGGCCATGCGGTTGCCCGTCGGACTCTCCGGTGTCAGTGAGGCAACCGTTACGAATTCGGCAACGGCGGCATCGAATTGTTCCTGGTCGAGCAGAATCATTCCGAGCAAGCGATGAGCGAAGGGCAGGTCTTTTCGCCACTCAATGACTTGACGGCAACTTTCAACCGCCTTCGCATATTCTTTTTGTTGCCGAAACATATTCGCCTTGGCAAGATGAACTCCGATGTTTTTCGGACTGATTTCTTCGGCCTTTGCAAAGGTTGCAGCGGCTTCGGTGAAATTCTTTTGGGCAACCAAAACACCGCCCAATCGGATCAGAGCGTTGACGTCTTTCGGGTTATCATTCAATTGCTCCTCAAAACATTTTTTGGCCGCTTCGTAGTCGGCGTCCGATTTTTCCTTGTTTCCCGCCTGCCTCCAGTACGAGGCCCGACGTTGATAGGCTTCGCCGTAACGATTATCAACACGGAGAGCATCGTTTAGATCCTTTTCGAGTTCCTTCCAGTTTCCGCGCATCCGCCAAAGTCGGCTACGGGTGCAATAAGCATCCGCAAGTTCCGTCTTTTGGTCGCTTCCGGCAAGTTCCTTGATCGCCTTCTCAAGGTTCGCCTGCGACTCGGTGTACCGACCAATCTCAAACTCGGTTTTGCCTTTTTTCGCAAGAGCCTTGAAGAGGTCCGGCTTCTTCTTGAGCGCGAGATCGTATTTGCCAATCGCTTTTTCGAAATCGTACTGTTCGAACAGTTCGTTGCCCTCTTGGTAGAGCCGCTCGGCGTCTTCTTCGGCTTTCTTCTTGGCGGCGGCATCTTCGGCAACTTTGCGTTGAGCGGCTTCTTCTTCCGTCTTTTTCCTGGCGGCAGCCCTTTCGGCGACTTTGCGTTGCGTAGCCTCTTCTTCGGCTTTCTTTTTGGCGGCGGCCTCCTCAGCGGCTTTGTTTTGAGCGGCTTCTTCTTCCGCCTTCACGGTTTGTGCCGACGTTTCTTCCTTCGACGTTTGTTTTTTTGTCGGTTGTTGGAGCGCCAGTCCCAACAAAATTGCCGGAACAAAAAATACAATGACCAACAGAGCAATGATCCAAGGCTTCTTGACCTGTTCGTCCATCCAATCCTTGCTCCACGGAGCGGGACCATCTCCGGACCGGGCTATCGGCTTGCTTTTGGTCGGCGGCGGAGTTGATACCGCCGCCGTCGGGGAAGGTGTGTAAGTTGTGAAGTCGGAAGCAATCTGTTCCTGACTCGTTACGGAAAGTTCTCCCGGTTGGACGACCGGTGTTGCTCCGGTGGGAACGACGCGCTCCGGTTCGGTTTCCAGCAGAAGTTTCAAAGCATCCTTTGCCGAGACTGGACGATCCGCAACGTGTTTTTGGAGCATTCCGGAGAGGAGAGTATTTAAGTCGTCGTCCAATCCCGGCAGGAGTTCGCGCGGCGTCGGCATCTTTTCGGAAAGATTCCCGTGCCAAGTGTACCAAAGCGTATCGCGGTCTTGTCCGACCCGTGCAAAGTGCCGATCAAAGTCGGGACCGACCAACAATTCCAGAGCCGTGAACGCCAAACAATATCGGTCGGCGGCGGAACCGAGCGGTCCGAATTCGTGGTTAATCATTTCCGGTGCCAAGTACTTGCTTTCCCGATGCGTGATCGGTATCTCACCGCAGATCGAAACGCCGGGCGAGAACGAAAGTTTGACACGACGATCTTCCACACGGGAGCCTTCGAGAAACGGCAGCAGGAGCATCGCCGGTCGGATGTCGCCGTGAATGTGTTTTTTCTCTTCGAAGAAACTCAGCAAGCCGAGCATCTCGCGCAAGAGAGTCCGAACGGCGTTGAAAGAAAGTTTGCCGCGTTGCAACACCGTTTCCAAACTGTCGCCGCGCCTTTCCATAATGACCCAACCACGTGATTTGTCGACGTCAATCACCGGAACGAGCAAGTCGTGAACGGTCTTCGACGAAGCGATCACGGTGTTCCAAACGTCCTCGAAGGTCGCCTTGTCTTCACGAAGATGAGGACTGATTTCCAGAATCTCGACTTCCGATTGCTGTTCGAGGTTGCAACCGCGATTCAACGTTCCAAAAGGCGTGCGACCGGTCTGTTCGAGAATATCGTACTTGAAATTCCAAGTGCTCATAATTGTTGAAAAAGATGTTTGGATGTTAAACAGTCAATGCCAGATTCCTTTTAGCCACGGATGACACGGAAAAACACGGATAAGAGGAGAGAAATAAGAGAGAAATTGCTTCTTGAAAAAATTGCTTTCCTCTTCACAAATAATCCGTGAATGTCCGTGCTATCCGTGGCAAAAAAATCGTTTTTGCTGTTTGAGTTTGGATGTTAAAGTCTTGTGATTGCGGAGCCGACGAATCGCAGGAGTTCGTGTTGGGTTTTCGTTTTCCCTGCGTCCTCGCTTTCAATATCGTTCATGATTTTCGTGCGCAGTCGGAGATACATTGTTTTGGCTTCGGCTTTCGATCTGTTTTGTTCTCGATGAGCCTGCCGTAAAAGATCGAGATAAAGTTCTCCGTTCGGACAATCATCGTCGTTTTTCAAAAGTTCGACGAGAGTTGCGTAGGTCATCGGCGGTGCCGCGGACGGTGCCGCAGGCGGGAAAATCTGATCAGAAAACAACAACAAGGGACACGCCGCCAGACACAGGACGACGATGAACAGACGCGGATCGGTCTTCGAACTTTTCGTTACCGGTTCTGTGGTCGTCGACGCCATCGAGGGATCGGTCGTTGATCCGGCGGCCAATTGTTCGACATAATCCCGTTGCCGTTCCGTCCGTCGGGATTCAGGCGCAACCGGTTTGGGATCGGGATCGGTCTGCAATGTCAGCGTCGTTGCGGCCCCGATGGACAATTCTTGTCCCGGCGACCAATCACGCTTCTCGCCGGGATTCATCAGACGTCCCTGATGATACACGGCATCCTTGCTGCGGCAGTGAATGCGATACGATCGGGCCGACTCGACATATTCGAGCAAAAATGCCTGTGGAGGAATCTCCGAAGACGGAAGGCACATGTCACAGGAAAGGTCGCTCCCGATACGTTGGTAGTTCGCGTAGATTTCGTGAACGGTCCCGGCGGAAACTCCTCGAATAATGGTAATACGTGCTGGCATGGCATGTCAAAGGAAGTCAGGGATAATTTTGTTACGGAACCGCTTGGGCATAAACCGCCTGAAGGATGAACGGCGTAACAATAACAATCAAACAGGCGACCATCATAATCGTTCCCGGAAACATGATTTTGACCTGTGCTTCACCGGAAGCCTTTTCGCCCCGTTGTTGGCGTCGCAATCTCATTTGTTCGGCAAGTTCCGAAAGGGCTTCGGCAACAGGCGTTCCCAATTCGTCCGCTTTGTTCAGGACGAAGGCCAATTCCCGAAAATCGTCCGTTTCGACCCGGTCGGCGAGTTCGTCGAAAACCTGTTTCTGCGTTCGTCCCAGCGAGACCTGTCGGACCGTTTCGGCGAACTCGTCGCCCAAAGGAGAACCGGAACATTCCGAAGCAATCACCTCAATGCTTTCGGGAAACGTCGCACCGGCCCCACGGGTCAGCGACATCAAGTCGACGGCGAACGGAAGTTGCATGGAAATTTTGTTTCGTCGCATTGCGGCTTCATCGAGTATTGATTTCAATTGCATTTCGACGAACAAATATCCTGTTAGAAAACCGACGAACAAACCGGCCACCGGATGAACCAGCGACCAGAAAACGATCCCGATGGCCGTACCGAGCAGGATGCCGCCGACTTGTTGGGTGGCAAAAAATTCCTCCGCCGTCCAAGGAAGTCGCCGGGCGATGTGCGGCAACGCCTTTCGAATCGCTTCCAAACGGGAAGAGTCCTTGTTCAACGGAAGGAGTTCGAGGACGAATCCTTCGAATTGTCGAAACAGTCCATCCTCCTCGCGGATTTTTTGCCGCCGCATTTGTTCATAATCGTAAGCGTCGCTCTTTTTCTTCGTTTTGCGGCGTCCCATTCCCAGCAGGGACAAGACCGCGATTCCTGTCGACAACGCCAGACAGAGCGATGCCGCCGTCAGAAGACCGCCGTCACGAAGGAAGTTGAGATAAGGTTCCATAATCTGTTTGTTGTTTCAAAATTCGATGTCCATAATTTTCATACCGAGTCTGTAACCGATATAGACGAGAACGATCGTTACGAACATGGCGAGTTGTCCCGGCAGCGTGTTGAACATCAAGACGGTGCCGTCGGGATTGGCAAAATAAGCGAAGAGCAGAAAAAAGAAAGGAAAAATCGCCAGGAGGTTGATAATCATTCGACCATTGGCGGTGTCCGCTTCGAGTTTTCGTTCCAATCGTTGGTTTTCCAACAGACTCTTTCGAAGTTGTTCCAGCGTTTCCGTAATCGCTCCTCCGCGTTTTTTATTGGTAATGATCGCGGCGGCAAACAGGGTGAACGAAGTCAGTCCGAGTTCCTTCTTGATGGACTCGATCGCTTCGATGAAGGGGCGTCCGTGTCGGTATTCGCCGATGATCTGGCGGAACTCTCTCGCCAACGGATCAGGGGTTTCCTGTGCCGCCGTTTCAATGGCCGCCTCGATGGCAAGTCCGGCGCGAACGGAATTGGCAATCACCGACAAGGCCGAGAGCAATTGGTCGCGGAGAAGATTACTGCGACGTTTAATCAGCACCTGAATGATGATTTTCGGTAACAAATACAGTACGCCGAGGAGCGCGACCATGATCGGCCACATCGCACAGTAGACCCCGAAAAAAAGGATAATGCCGAGAGCCGAGAGTCCCCAAAGTCTCATACCGACGGTTAGATTGTTCGGATCGAGCCGTAATTTAGCGAGCATTTCGTCGAGTTTGCCGACGTAACTCCGGGAGATTCTATCCCAAGCGGCCAGTAGAGGCTCGGCGACAACGGCACCGGCAACGGCGACGAGGACGGTACTCAGTAAGGGAAACATCGGATTCGTCATATTGTTTGGTTCGGTGTCGGCGATGGTTGAGTACGTTAAATATAGAAAGCCCCAAGGTTAATCAAACCGCGTTCGATCAAAATGTCCATAAAACTCGGTAACGAACCGGTCGGGGCGAGGATCACCTCGTCGGACGATTCGTTTTCGAGCAGAAAAATGTCCCGGATAATGATTTCCCGTGTAATGTCGTCGATGCCGATGACTTCGGAAATCTGTGAAACGCAACGGCGACCGTTTTTCATCCGTTTCAGTTGGACGATCAAATCCACGGCGGAAACGATTTGCCGATGAATGGACGCAACCGGAAGATCGGCGGCCATCTGAACGAGAACTTCCAATCGAAGAATCACATCGGCGGCACTGTTCGCATGGATCGTCGTCAACGAACCATCGTGTCCGGTGTTCATGGCCTGGAGCATATCGAGTGCTTCCGGTCCCCGACATTCGCCGATCACGATTCGATCCGGTCGCATTCGGAGCGAGTTGCGAACGAGGTCGCGGATCGTGTAGGCACCCCGTCCTTCGGCGTTGGCGTTTCGGGCTTCCAGCCGAACGACGTGTTCCTTGTTGATGCGGAGTTCCGCCGTGTCTTCAACGGTAACGATGCGTTCGTTGTCCGGAATGAAATCGCTCAGGCAATTCAGAAGGGTCGTTTTGCCGGTTCCCGTTCCGCCGGAAACGATGACATTGCGGCGATTGAGAACGGCGGCCCGGAGAAATTCGGCGCCCGATTGCGAAAGGGCTTTCATTCGGACAAGATCGTCGACGAGCAGTCGGGACTCCGGAAACTTGCGGATCGTCAGACACGGACCGCTCACGGCCAATGGATCAATCACGGCGTTCACCCGGCTGCCGTCGGCGAGGCGGGCATCGACCAGCGGCGTCGATTTGTCGATGTTCCGGTTGACCTTCGCGGCAATGCGGCTGATGATCGTCAGCGTAACGTCATCGGAGAGGAAACGACGACCGGAGTTTTCCAGGCGACCGGATTTTTCAACGTAAATATGCTCGGAGTCGACGACCATGATTTCGGAAATCGTCGGCAAACGAAGAAGATCCTCCAACGGACCGTAACCGAACAAAATGTCCTTGAGATTCTTCTTGATATGTCGGAGCGCAAGATAATGTCGGAATTCCAAACGAACACTGCTTTTGCCAATGATGGTCTCCCAACTTTCCCAAAACCCTTTCTCGACCAGATCGATTTTCTTTTCGAGTTCAGGGCACTCGTCGGTTTTCAACACGGTGCATAAATGCTTGGCGGACTCGACCAATTCCTGTTCGAAGGTTCCAATGGACGACAGCAGACGCCCCCAGTGTCGGGTTTCCTGCAAAACGCCGACGACCGGTTTCCGCGCACCGGAAGACAGTATTTGGAGAATCTCATCACGAACGGCATAACCGGCGAGGTGATCGACCACGGCTTGACGTTGCGACGTAAGGATTCCTTGTTCCTTGGCGATTCCCTCGATATGCTGTTCAATGTTGAGCAGATACGAATCGTTCAACTCCTGCGAACCGGTGCCTTTGACATCGAGATTCAACCGCTTGAGTAACTCAAGATGGATGGTACTGGTCAACGTCGAGAATTGCTTGTCGAGTTCCGACAAACGCATCTGACGTGTGATTTCCTCCTTTTTGGGAAGATCAAGCGTGATGTCATAAGGGAAAATCCGGATCGTTTCGCTATGGTGTAACAGAAAACGGTCGCCGCCGTAAAGTTGCTCCGTTCCGACCGTCAAACCGTTCAGGCTCAGGACGTGCAGTTCCCAGACGCCAGTCCGTTGCTGGAGCACGGCGGCGTGTTCCGCGACAAACGGATTCGGCAGCACAATGTCGTTGCCCGCATGGCGACCGATTCGGATGACCGAACTGGAAATCTCCTTGCGGAACTGCTTGGCGTCCGTAATGTGGTTGTACCAGACAATCATAAAATGAATGTTTCAGTCTTCGTCGTCTTCTCCGCCCTCTGTTGTTTCGACGGTGAGCGATTGCGAAGCGTGGAGCGAACGAACAACGACGGCGGGAACGACGAATCCGATTTGCGGCGAATTTTCCGTCAACAATACATCGGGGATCGACGCAACGTTCGGCAACGGGACGACGATGGCCAATTCGTCGTCTTCCAATCCGAGCGTCGGTTCCGATTGGGCGTCGTCTTGTTGGAGCAACGCGCGGATCGCATCCGTTTTCGGATAAGCGGCCACGGCGACGATGCGGAGCAACTTTTCGTCGCTTGCGCTCGCTCTGGACGAAGTTCTTGTTTTGGCGGCTTCGATCAATTGAAACAACCGACGGGTTTGGGTGTCGAACGCCGGTTTGTCCGTCTGCGGATCGACCGAAAACTTTGCGGCCACCGTGATACTCGAATCGTCGCTTCCGCCGCTCCGCGAACCTTCGGGAGAAACATTGCGAGCAAAGGAGTTCCCGACGGCAATCAAACGGAAGGGACCAAGCACTTCGTACTCGGAAAGGAGATCGACGCTTCCCATATCGGAATGTTGTAACATTTCACCCCGCCGGAAGTTTCGCACCGCCTTGGTATCGACGACCGAAGGATATTCGGACAAAGGAACAAAGATTTCCCTGTAAGAGAGTCCGCCTTTGTCCTTGGGATCAATCTCTTGGACGGGAAGGGCGATCCTCGTCAAACTTGCTCGGGTAATGAGACTTCCTTGAGCGACATCGGTTTTGAAAGCAAGGAATTCCTGTGTTTTCGGCACTTTGTCTTGGAGCCAGAGGTAGTTGAGTGCGGCAGCCGCACCGGCAAGGACAAGGGCCAGTAATAATCGGGCAAGGTGATTGTTCATGGAATTAACGTAGAGTTGATATTTAGCCGGTACTCCGGCACTAAAGGCAGCGAAACAAAAAAATGGTTTTCAATTGATCCGGCGGGTCCGTTGACCAGGCGTGAACGCTTCGATCATCACGAAAGCACGTCACTGAGAATTTCGGCGGTTCCGGGAGGCGGAAATCATTGGAGGTCAAAAAAATCGTTCGATCCAAGGACGGCGGTGCGGTGGGAACTCGCCAACCGTTTTTGCGCCAAAAATCGGTCAATTGCTCTGCCGTGGTGTCGAGACCGACCATTTCGAGGATGGGAACGCCGTGTCGATCAATCCGCGAACACAGAGGTCGCGCGGATAAAGGAAGCGGCAACAGCGAATCGCAATGACGAATCCCTTCTTCCGATTCGTGGGAACGCCGAAGTCGGAAAATTTGCCGTCCGCCTTCCGGATCGGCAAGCACGGCAAGAATCTCAAGCAGGCGTTCGCCTTCGTCGTCGATCGAAAAAACGTGAATCTCGCAAGTTCCCAAGCGGAGCGTGTACTGTTTCGGTTCGCCTTCGGATCGCGGTTGCTCTTTGGTGTTACTGATTCCCAAGGCGGCAAAAGGTGTTTGAAGTCCGGTGTCGACGAGACGCAGGATTTCGAACAGTGATTGGTTCAATTGTTTTTCGTCTTCGTTGGCTGGCGGCAACGGACTGGTCTGAACGTCGAGGAGTTTTTTCCATTCGGCATCGAATTGGTCGTTATCGTAGCGCAATTGGCTGCAATGCCAATTTGATCCGGCGATGATCCATCCTCCGAGAGGATCGACGAGTGGTTGCGAATCGGCGAACATTGGCGTTTCCCGATTTGCGGTGGTCGGAA
>Ga0099364_10005013_pt1 | contig 19800 bp, 21 predicted proteins | sample TergutTh196P3_FD_73070 | JGI IMG/M metagenome (GOLD analysis project Ga0099364, IMG submission 73070) | Microcerotermes parvus P3 segment gut microbial communities from Pointe-Noire, Republic of the Congo - Th196 P3 | ecosystem: Host-associated > Arthropoda: Insects > Digestive system > Gut ... | reverse complement strand
GGAAGAGGTGAAAGCAATTGTATCCATCGTAATTGACGACGACTTTGCGGTACACAATATCAGGATTATAAAAGGCAAAAAGGGCCGGTTGTTTGTATCCATGCCAAACATGAGGCTTGATATCGGCAGGCGCCGCAATATTGCGCACCCCATAAATTCCAAGACGCAGCAGGCTTTCGATGCGAGGATACTTTCAGAATATTATGGGTATCTTGAAAAAGCGTACCTGCCGAGGAAAGGCGTCATAAACGCATGAATCCATCCTTGTGATACGCCGCCATAAAAGCCGCCGGGGGTTTATTTGTGCGGGGTGTAAGCAAAGGGGCGCGCCGGTCTGATGACCGGCGCGCCTGTTTGTGCCAATCAAACCGCCGCACCCGTTTCCTCGTGCCGATTAAGCCGCGATGCGCGCGTCAGAGAGCGGATTTAAATTCTAATCCCACAACCTTATTCTTTAAATCCGCGACTAATCTTAGAGCTCCGCAGGGTGATGTGAAAAAATATGAACGCTAGTTCATATGCAGTTCACACCATCGCGAAGCGATGCGTGGACGGTAGCACCGAGCTTACACGCGCGCGATTTCGGGAATATAAGCCCATAGAGGCTTGCCGTACATGGGCGGGTTCGGGAGGGTGTCCCTCCCGGCGCGTTTTGGTTACTTTGCCGCGCAGCAAAGTAACGCCCGCCGCGGCAGCGGCAAACCGGCGGTAGCGCAAATGTCGCGGCATGAGCGACAAGCCAGCGGCAGCGCGAACGCTGCGGCATGAGCGGCAAGCCAGCGATAGCGCGAATGTCGCGGTACGAACGGCAAAACCAGCGTCAGCACAATGCAAGCGTGCGCGTCATGGGTGCAGGCTCAGCCTGCCCGGGCGCGCCTTGATTCAAATACTCCCGGATTCGTAGGTAAAGCCTTGCCCATGCACGTCGGATACCGTGTCGGTAATCATAAACGCTTTATCATCGTGCTTGTTTACAATCGTTAAAAGCTGCTGATAATTTTTGGTGTTCAGCGTAACCATCAGCATGTTCATATTGTTTTGCTTGTACGCACCCACTACGGGTATCAGCGTCACGCCGCGCCCGATGTCATGCAAAATATCGTTGGTGATAGACTCGTTCCTATCGCTGATGATATACACCATTTTTTTCTTGTTAATGCCGTTTTCAATATAATTCATGGCGGCGGAAGTGATAAAGATGGATGAAACCGCGAAGAAAAAGGAATCGACGCTAAAAACCAGCAGGCATAAGATGACAACGACGCCATCCGTAAAAAACAGACCGATTGAGGTGCTGAGGTTAAAATATTTTTTTAGGATTAACGGCGGTATGGAGGTTCCCCCGCTGGACGCCTTGTTGAAATATAAAATCGAAACAGCCGCTCCGAATATCACGCTGCCCACTATCATAGACAGCATCGTGTCGCGTACCAAGGTTATTTGCGGTATAATCCGAATGAAAACCGGCAATAAGGTCGCGCCGATCACCGTATTAAAGAAGATTTCCTTGCCTAAAAAGATAAACGTAACGGCAAGCAGTATTACATTGCTGACGAGGATTACGACCGAGCGCTCGAAGCCCAGCAGTTTTTCTAAAATAATAGCAAGGCCCGTAATCCCGCCGGCGGCTATATTATGCGGCCCGAAAAACATATTTACGCATATGCTTATCAGGATGATGGCTGCCGTGATATATAGCAGCTTCTTGACATGCCTCATAATGCTTACCTCTAGAAAGTTTTACATTATTATGGCAAATTAACAAATGATTATGCAGAACGCCGGAGATAGAAGGCGGGCTCTTATAAAGAATGATTGCCGCGATTGCGGATACACTATTAACAGAGGTGATATCATGAGTGAGCAAAACAAAATGAAAAATACAAAAAACAAAAAGAAATCCGACGGTAGGTTTAAATCCAAGCATATTAACCATGACCCGCAAAGTGAAAGCTCACGCGCGAAGTTTGGCTTGCAGAACGAAACAAGCAATGCAGATATAACTGCGAATCATAAAGGGCAATAGACTGCGGTTTCCGAACATCCTCAAAAGACGTTTTCTCTGGCGGGAAGCGGCGCAGATGCTTGTTGGGCAAGGAACTATATTATAAAAATTTACCTTTTAAAAAGGATACCGGCTGTGTTCCTGTTCAGCTTCTTTGTGAAAAAAGAAAAACACCCTCCCCATCATGTTTTACTATCACTAATAAATTCATATGGGCTTTCCTTTAAAATAATTTCTTGCCGTCCAGAACGTTTATCCCGAGCTCCTTTGCAAGGCTGTTCTGCTTGTATGGATTAACCTTCTGAAGCTGCCCGTCCCGCCTGAACAATGAGCCGGTGTTCTTGAACCAAAAGGTGACTCCGGCCGATACGCATTGCCCGCGGATGCTTAGAACCCATTCGTAATCACACTCGCGGGCTTCGCGGCCGGTTTCTCCGCCGACGGTGATATGCTCTATCCCGTCAAGATACGCAGACAGGTCAATCGGCCCTAAAATCGGAGCGCAGGCCACAAAGCGCCGCTTAATCGGGAATGACAGGAATAGCGGCAGCCGGAAGTCCGCCAGCTCCTGGTTTTCGACCGTGCAGCCGATATTCACGTTATCGTATCCGTCGCCCCAATCGGGCGGAAGCGCAACCGGGAAGCGGTCGATTCGTTTCGTTAATATTAAAAACTCAAGGTCGGAACGCTCTTTAATCATAGCCCAGGCCTCGGAGCGCCATTCGTCCGCTTCGGCTATAAAAAAGTCGCTGGCAAAGCAGGTGGCGACGATTTTGCCGCCCTGGATTTTATGCGCGCCTTTGGCGGTCTTGACAACAGGCTTGTAAAAATCATCAGTTCTATGCACAGTATTTTGACCGTGCCGTTTGGAATACGGCCCATAAAAATAGCAGTATGTGCATCCGTCGCTGACTTTATAACAGCCTGTCCATGGTTCCCAATTCATTGATTTTAACTCCTTTTAAATTTCGCGCCGTTTCTGAAACCCCACGCGCCGCCGCCTGTGCCAAGCTCAAATTGCAGCTTGGCGATGCCAAATTCAAGGTAAAGCCCCCGCCCGCGATATCATTGACCGGCGCATTCACGATTCCGTCATTGTATGTGAGTATCACCGGCTGCCTGTTTACGGCGGATGGCGCCGGGAACAGCGTGCTTTTATCGCATCTTGAAGCTCCATCACAAATAGCCTTTCTTATTTTCAACATTATAGCAAATATTAAGATGTTTTCATAGATGGCTTCCATATTTTGCATAGGGAACATATCCCTTTTGCCGGATTAGGCGCAAAAAAGCGGAAGCGCAAATTGCGCTCCCGCTTCAACGGCATTACCGTTATTCGATATCGATTTTTCGCGGGCTGCTTGCAATTTCCTCTTTGGGAACCGTGATGATTAAGACGCCCTCGTCAAGCCTGGCCTTGATGTCCGCAAGCTTAGCGCCGGACAAACGTACTCTACGGCTCATTGAGGATACACGCCGCTCCCTGTGGATGTAATTCCTGCCTTCCTGATTGACTTCTTCTGTCCGGTTTACGGAAATGCAGAGGTTTTCGTCGTCAATATTCAAATCAACCTCGTCCTTTTTGATTCCAGGCAGCTCCGCTTCGATGAGATATTCATTGTCCGTTTCCGCGCTCTTTTCTTCTGAATTATTTTAGTAAAAAAATTTCATTTACTATTGACATTCGAAAACTCCTCCGTTATAATAGTAATTATCAATAACAGTCAATTACATTTAAGAGAGGGTCGTTATGGGATGGATAGTAAAAGAAACACCATTCAGCGGCAATTAATCCTCGATGCGGTAAAGAAGCTTAACGCACACGTAACGGCTGAGCAAGTTTATGATTGTATTACGGCGAAGCACCCCTCAATCAGCAAGGCTACCGTTTACAGGAATCTCAGCCAGATGGCGGAATCAGGCGAGCTGATCAATATCGGAAATTTTTATGGCTCTATGCATTACGACTATAACCTCCATGAGCATTATCACTTTATATGTGAGGAATGCAAAAAGGTTTTTGATGTAAACAGCTATTTCCCCGACCTTTGCAGTCAAATTACAGGCATGGGCGGATTTGAAATCAGGGGGCATAATCTTACCTTTAACGGGCTGTGCCGGAACTGTAAATCCAAACAAGGCGTTTCACAACTTGAAGCTGAAAAGGACGGTGGCACTGAACTATGAAGATAAGCAGACATTCATTAATATTCGGCCTATCATATGCTTTGGATATTGCCGGCAGAAACAACCTGTCGCATTCAAAAAGCACGGCGTATTTATCGGTCCTGATCGGCCGGGAAATCGGGCTAAATGAAGATGCGGTTATGGAGCTTTACTATGCCGCGTTGCTTCACGATATAGCTTTAAGCAATACCTATGACATGATACAACATTGCATAGACGGCGAAAAGATGTTAAGGAAATTACCGCTGTCCGAAGAAATTGCAAAGAGCGTGCGTTATCACCATGAGTTTTACGACGGTTCGGGGCTATTTAATCTGTCGGGCGGCGATATTCCTAAAGGCGCGCAGATAATATGCTTTGCGAGCGCGTTTGACGACAAGTTTGGCCACTTGGCCGATAAGTTTCAGTTTGACAGAGACCTGTTCTTGAGAGTACACAGCTGGTTTGACATGAACAGGCCCTTGTTTTCGGAAGATATCGCCGGCGCGTTTGAAGCCCTGATAAAGCGTGAGTATTTCCTGCTCGATTATTTCAACCATGAAACGAAATATACGCTGTCGGACAAGATTGTGGTCGGCGACAATATATATTACGGTTACGATGATGTTGTAAAATTCGCCTTGTGCTTCGCGGACATCATCGATCAGAAAAGCCCGTTTACCTTCGATCATTCCCACGGAATCGCGAAGCTTGCCCGGAAAGCCGCCACGCATTTGAGATATGATGCCGACACGCAAAATAAAATGTACATTGCCGGGCTTCTGCACGATATCGGCAAGCTGCATATATCGCCCGACATATTACATAAAAACGGCAAGCTTACGCCGGAAGAACGCTTTGAGATCAACAAGCACACGTACTATACAAGAAAGATTTTAGAACAAATCCAGGGCTTGGAGGATATTGTGGAGTTTGCCGCCAATCATCACGAGAAGATGGACGGCACGGGATATCCGTACCGTATGTCCGGCGACCGGTTAAGCGAGCTTGACAAAGTAATGGCCATATGCGACGTATACCAGGCATTGACGGAAGAACGGCCATACAGGGAAAAGCTGGCTGCCGAAAGGGTATGGAGCATCATTGACGGCATGGCTGAACGCAACCACCTTGATAAGTCTCTAGTTTTAAAGACCAAGCAAATATTCACTTAAAATTTCTAGGAGGAGAAGATTATGATTACCTTATCAAAAGATATGGAAACCGGCGTCGCTAAAATTGACGCGCAGCACAAGGAACTGATTGACAGGCTGAATGCCGTTACATCTATGGGCGTAAAATCCGTTTCTAAAGAGGAAACACAAAAAACATTGGACTTGCTGGGCGAATACATCGTCAAGCATTTTAGAGACGAGGAAGCTCTGCAAAAGCAATCGGGCTACCTGAAATACGAATGGCACAAGGGACAGCATCAGCTATATATCACCGAATTTCAAAAGCTGAAAAACGAATTTGCCGCGAACGGCCATTCCGCTAAATTCACGCTTGACCTCAGCAATTCGATTATCAACTGGATCGTAAGGCATATCAAATCCGTCGATGCTGATTTCGGCAAATATTATACCGCGCAGAAGCAATAATGCTATAAAATAAATTATCAGAAAGGAAGCATGAGAAATGGCAAATCTAAAAGGAACAAAGACCGAGAAGAATTTGATGGAGGCGTTTGCCGGCGAAAGTCAGGCCAGAAACAAGTACACCTATTATGCAGCCAAGGCGAAAAAAGAGGGCTACGAACAAATCGCGGCTATTTTTGAGGAAACCGCAGGCAACGAAAAAGAACACGCAAAGATTTGGTTCAAGCTGCTTTGCGGAGGCGAAGTTCCATCTACCGCCGAAAACCTGAAGGCCGCCGCCACGGGTGAAAACGGCGAATGGACGGATATGTACAAGCGCATGGCGGAGGACGCGAGAGAGGAAGGCTTTGATGACATCGCGTTTTTATTTGAATCGGTAGGCAAAATCGAAAAGGAGCATGAGGAGCGTTATCTCAAGCTGCTTGAAAATGTCGGGAACGGTACGGTGTTCGCCAAAAAGGAGAAAACCGTGTGGATATGCCGTAACTGCGGGCATATTGTTGACGCCGGAAGCGCCCCGAAGATGTGCCCCGTCTGCAAGCATCCGCAAGCGTACTTTGAGCTGCGTATAATCAACTATTAGTAGCTGCAAGCCACTCACGGTTTGGAATGGCGTTTCGGTTATTTTTAAGATTTTGACGGAAATAAAGAAGTTGTGTTCATAAGTGAGAAATGTTGGAGCGGCGAGGGAATTTTATGCCGCGCAGGGCAAATTTTCGCGGGAATACTTTGTGTATTCCAAGGAAATTTAACGCGGCATGGCGGAAAATTCGCCGCCGATACGATGCTTCGAGTTATGAATACAGCTTCTAAAAGAAAAAGCGGCGTAAAAGTAAAACTTTCGCCGCTTTTCTATTTGTCGGGCATGAAGATTGTCATCCTTATGGTTAAGCGGGGTGCTATCGGTTTATACGTTATGGGCGTGTTGAAAAATAGGGGGGCAATGGTACAAAAACAGATCTCAAACCAGCATTCCCTCGTTGCAGAAAATGCATGATTCAACACGCCTGCTATTCAATAATATTTTTGACGGATTCCCTGACGATCAGCTCCGGTTCAAAATTGACCGTTACCTGTTCTTCGGGGTTCTCAATCAGCTTGAGTATGCTTCGCGCCGCACACCGTCCTAATTCCGCCATCGGATGAGCCACAGAGGTCAGCGGGACTTCGCAAAAGGTTGCGATTTCCGCATTGTCGATGCTTGCTACCGAAATATTTTGGGGCACCGCGTAGCCCTCCTTGATAAGTGCCGTTACAATGGGAAAGGCAATTTGGTCATTGTAGCATACAAGCCCGGTGCGTCCTTTGAGAATACGCTTAACCCGCGCGATATCTTCCTCCAGATAGGGGATATCCTCTGTTGTAAACCAAATAATCCCTGCGGAATTTGTTTCCATCCCAGCTTCGTTCAGCGCATCCATAAACCCCATATAGCGCATATGCCCCTGACGGTCATCCGATTTGAACATTCCCGCAATGGCTTTGTGGCCGGCGTCAATCAGGCACTTAGCGGCTTTATATCCCGCGATACGGTCATCCATGCACACATACTGGAAATCCAAATGAGAATAGTAAGCATTGAAGAAAACAAGCGGAATGCACTGCGATTTGATTTGCTCATACAGCGCGATATTCGGGTTTGGCAGGCCGCTCTTTGTCGGCTCGACAATGAACCCGTCCACGTTTTGCTCAAGCAGCATCTTTAAGGCGCGCGCTTCGTGCTCCACTTGATTATGTGTCAGCGAAAGCTGCATCATATATTCGTTTTCCTGAAGCACTTCACTGATTCCGTTAATAATCGCCGGAAAAATATAAGCGTCTGTGTACGTGGATATAATTCCTATATTTTTTGTGGGCTGTTTTTTTTGAGGTTCCTCAAAAATGACGTAGGTGCCGCTGCCCTGCCTGCGCTCTAAGATACCCTCGGCATCCAGCGTTTCTATCGCCTGCCTGACAGTTTGACGGCTAAGGCCGAGCTTTTTACACAACTCGTTCTCGCTTGGCAGCTTTTGCCTCTTACGATATTTCCCGCTTAATATATCCGAGCGCAAGCTGTTTGCCAAAACGAGATATTTAAACTCCCCCAAAGATTGTTCCTCCTATTTAGCGCCCTGGCTTGCGGCGCCGCTTTTTCGTTTTTAAATATATCTATTCGGTAATTCGTTTTGCAAAGCATGCCAAGATAAAAAGCCCCTTGGCTGTCAAGGGACCTTTATATATATGAAAAAATCACGCGGAACGGCGCTTTTTCGACAAGACGTCAAACGCGACCGCAACAAGCAGCACCAAACCTTTAATCGCTTGCTGCCAGTCAATGCTAACGCCCATGATGGCCATGCCGTTGTTTAAGACGCCCATCAGCAGACCGCCGATGATTGCGCCGACAATCGTGCCGACGCCGCCGGTAGTCGACGCGCCGCCGATAAAGCAAGCCGCTATCGCATCCAATTCAAAGCCATCGCCTGATTTCGGCGTAGCCGAATTTAAGCGCCCGGTGAAGATAATCCCGGCAAGGGCCGCCAGTAATCCCATATTCGCGTACACCATGAACATGACGCGCTTTGTGTTGATGCCGGAGAGCCTTGCTGCCGTCGCGTTGCCGCCGAAAGCGTATATGCGGCGCCCGAACACCGTCCGCATGGTGATGAACGAATAAATGACAACCAGTACCGCCACCAGTACAAGAGCCATCGGCAGGCCGCGGTGTTGCGCAAGCTTGTATGCGAAGAAGATAATAATCGCGCATACAACCGCAAGCTGGGCGGTAAACAGCCCGATATGCGGCACCTCAAAGCCGTAGCTCCGGCGTTTTTTGCGGACCATAAACTGCCAGGCGACCAACGCCGCCGATAAGACAACCGCCGATGATATGGCAATTGTCATCACCCCTCCCGGCCCGGCGAAATCCGGCAGGAAGCCGGCCGCGACAAACGTGTATTCAAGCGGCATCGGCGCAAGGCTTGTGCCCCTTAAAATCGCCATCGTCAGGCCACGGAATACCAGCAGGCCTGCAAGCGTCGCGATGAACGCGGGCACGCCCACATAAGCGATCCAAAAGCCGTGCCAGCAGCCGATTACAAGCCCAATCAGAAGCGAAAGGAATATCGCGAGCGGCGTCGGCATGCCCATCCTCAGGATAAATACCGCCGAAATCGCACCAATAAAGCCCGCAACCGAACCTACCGACAAATCGATGTTGCCGCCGGTGAGGATACACAGCATCATACCGCAGGCCAGTATCATGACATAGCTGTTCTGCTGGATGATATTGGAGATGTTAAGCGGCATTAGAAGCGTGCCTTTTGTAAGAATCTGAAAGAATGCGACAACCACGAACAATGCGATTACCATGCCGTATTGGCGCATTTTGCCGCTGAGTGTTTTTTGAATACTGTTCATTGCTCGACTCCTTCATACTTATTGCTCTCCATGATAAAGCGCATAATATTTTCCTGCGTGGCTTCCTCCGCCGTGATCTCGCCGACAATCATGCCGCGGTTCAGCACATAGATTCTGTCGCACATGCCAAGCAGTTCCGGCAGCTCGGAGGAAATCATAATCACCGATTTATCTGTTGCGGTAAGTTCGTTGATGATGGAATAAATCTCATACTTCGCGCCGACGTCCACGCCGCGGGTGGGCTCGTCAAGAATCAACACTTCCGGGTGGGCGAATATCCATTTACTGAACATGACCTTCTGCTGGTTACCGCCGGAAAGGTTCCCTACCTTTTGCAGGATGCTCGAGGATTTAATGTTCAGCTTTTCACGGTATTCCTCCGCCACTTTATTGTCCTCGTTATCGTCGATTACGTTATGATTGCTGATTTTGTCCAGCGCGACCAGGGATATATTGTCCTTGATTGTCGAAATCAGCACAAGGCCGGCCTGCTTTCTGTCCTCGGTCGCGTAGGCGATGCCGTTCTTGATGGCGTCCTTGACCGTCTTGATCAGGACCTCGCGCCCGTCAATCTTGATTTCCCCCGATATCCTGGTTCCGTAAAACCTTCCGAAAATGCTGAGGGCAAGCTCTGTCCGCCCCGCGCCCATCAGGCCGTACAGCCCGACAACCTCTCCCCTGCGCGAGTGCAGGTTTACGTTACGGATGACCCTTCTGTGGCTGTCAAGGGGGTCGAACACGTTCCAATTATTGATCTCAAAGCAAACATCGCCGACCTTGTGCTCCCGTTTCGGATAACGGTCCGTCAAGTCGCGCCCGACCATAAGCTTGATGATGATATCTTCCGTCGCGTCCGCGATATCAAGCGTATCAATGGTCTCGCCGTCGCGGAGCACGGTAATTTTCTGCGCGACCTTTACAATCTCGTTGAGCTTATGGGAAATCAGGATACACGTGATGCCTTTGTTTTTAAGCTCAACCAGCAGGTTTAGGAGGTACGCGGAATCCTCGTCGTTGAGCGCGGCGGTCGGCTCGTCAAGTATCAGCACCCGCACATCCTTGCTCAGCGCTTTTGCAATCTCGATAAGCTGCTGCTTGCCAAGCCCGAGGTCGCATATTTTAGCCTCTACCGAAAGGTCAAGGCCCACCATTTTCATCATTTCGGCGGCTTTATTTCTGGTTTTATTCCAATCGATTACACCGCGTTCTGCCTGCTCGTTGCCAAGAAAAATATTTTCGGCAACCGACAGCTCGGGAATCAGCGCAAGCTCCTGATGAATAATCGCAATGCCCTTTTGCTCGGAATCCTTAATGTTTTTAAATTTACAGACTGTTCCGCCGTCAAGCAGAATATCCCCTTCATATCCGCCGTAAGGATAAACGCCGCTGAGGATATTCATAAGTGTTGATTTGCCCGCGCCGTTTTCTCCGACCAGTGCGTGAATCTGGCCGGGTTTTACGCGGAAATTAACATTTTTAAGGGCGGTGACACCTGAGAAGCGTTTTGTGATTTTCCGCATTTCTAAAATGTACTGTTCCATTCCAACCCTCGCTTTTGCTTGATTAGATTTTCTTGTTAACTTAGAAATCCTAGAAAATTGCGATTGGCAGCAGGGGGTCTGCGCCAATCGCAATTTAATACCGAAATATCGCGCGCGGATTAACTACGCAATATCCGCCGGCATCAGGTAGCCGGAATCCATAACTAATTCCTGATAGTTGTCAACCGTGACGGTGTAAGGGATTAGCAAGTACGAAGGGACAAGCTTAACGTTGTTGTGGTATGTAGAGGTGTCGTTGATTTCCGGCTCTTCGCCTTTGAGAACCGCTTCGACCATTCTGGCCGCAACAGCCGCAAGGTCGCGGGTGTCTTTCAGGATCGTGGAGTATTGGTCGCCGGTGATAATCATCTTAATGGAAGCGGCTTCCGCGTCCTGTCCGGTAACGACGGGCCAGTTGTCTGTACCGGGTTGGAACCCGAAGGATACAAGCGCCGAAATAATGCCGCGGGAAAGCCCGTCATATGGGGAAAGCACACCGTGAAGCGGCTTGCCGTCGGAGTAGTTTGACGCAAGGATTGCGTCCATACGGGCTTGCGCAACCGCGCCGTCCCAGCGCAGGGTACCGACTTCTTCCTGGGTCTTCTGGCCGGATACAACGACGACCTCGCCTGAGTCAATCAAGGGCTGGAGCACGCTCATCGCACCGTTAAAGAAAAAGAAGGAATTCGTGTCGTCGGGGGAGCCCGCGAAAAGCTCAATGTTATACGGGCCGTCGCCTCTTAATTTCCTTAAGCCATCGACGAGAGATTCCGCTTGAAGCTTGCCGACGCCTTCGTTATCGAATGTGGCGTAGTAGGAAACCGCGTCGGTGTCAACCAGCAAACGGTCGTAGGAGATGACCTTTACACCGTCCGCCGCCGCTCTGTCCAGCGTGCTGGAAAGGGTGGAGCCGTCAATCGCCGCGACTACAAGAACCTTCGCGCCTTTTGTCAGCATGGCTTCGATTTGGGTTTGCTGGGTGGGGATATTGTCCTCAGCGTACTGCAGGTCAACTTCGTAGCCCATGCCTTCAAGGATTTCCTTCATGGCGTAGCCATCCTTAATCCAGCGCTCGCTGGACTGTGTCGGCATCGAGATGCCAATTAATTCACCGCCGCCCGAGGATTCGGAAACCTCTGTCGGAGCCTGCTCCGCGGGAGCTGCCGGAGCCTGCTCTGAGGGAGCCGCCGGGGCAGGTGCGTTGTTCGCGCCGCACGCGGCCATCGCGAATACCATTGTAAGCGCTATAAGTAATGCTAGAATTCTTTTCATGTTTTTTCTCCTTTGTTCATTTTTGTTCATTGAAATCCAAGCCCAAAGCGAAGCGGAATGTGAGTTTCGCAAATATTTGAACCTTGAATCTCCGCCTTCATTTAAGAAAAGAATATCATAACTTAAACAAAACGTCAATACAAATAAGTGACAATTTGATTAAAACATATTGATTTGTTGCTGTAAGTTGTATTTAATTTGCTCTAATTCAATGAAAGCTGTATGTATTTTATTAAAATGATTGGCATGTCATATTTGCCTGTTCCATTAAGAAGCCGTTTCTGAAAACAGGAGGGGCGCTTTGATAAGCAAGATTATCTAAAGTCAAAAAAATACCCCTTCCCATAAGAGAGCAGGATAAAAAATCCTTTCACCTACATGAAACCTTAGGATTGTTAATAACCTATGCCTGCTCTGTTATTAATGACTGTAATCTACATTCGCGGGGATCTTTTGGTTTCGTATTTTTTTAATATATTGTGATAGGTTAGATAGTCCCTGATTATAGATTAAAATGTTGCCTTCTTTTGCTTTATTGCTTAAAGAATCATGAAACGGGATACAATAGGCGGCGGCCCCTCCGTCACTTTTTTTATTCAAGATAATATAATAATAATGCAGGTACAAGACTGCACAAAAATTTTATAATTATAAGTTCTGAAAGGAAAAATAAATATGAATGATTTTCGTAAAGACTGCGATTGCGATTGTTCTGACGGCGGGGATATCCGCGATATTCTAAGGGAAAATACCGGCAAGGTCGTAAGGGTTTTCGTAGAATCCGGCGGGTGCGCAGGAGAAGGCTTCACAGGGCTCGTCGCAGCCGTTCATGGCGGCATTTTAAAGTTAATTACAACGCTGCCTTCCGCTCCCCCTTCCCCGTTCACTTGCAGAGGCTGCTGCAATAACGAGCACAGCCTGTGCCGTAGGCTTCCCTTTACGCATTTCGGTTCTGCCGTTGTCATCCCAATTTGCAAAATTACCAGTGTTGCGGTAGCAGAGGTCTAAGGGCGTTATAGCTTTATAATAAATCAAGGTTCAAGTATGGATATTAAATAGTACCCTTATTGATTGGATGGTATGAGCATTAAAATAAAATGCACCCTTATTTTCCACAGAAAGTAAGGGTGCATTTGTATTCACAAGCGGTCGGGTGAAGCTGATACCGTTCGATCGCCATTTTACAGCCGGGGAACAGGATTTGGGGTTAAAAAAGCTGTTCCGCCGGAATGTGAACAAAAGCGCAATCCTCAACTGGCTGGTGGACGGTTATCGGCTGGTGCTGGAGGTTGGGCTGACCACTCCCCCGCTTCCCTATTTGGGGCTGGTGGTACGAGTGGCACTTGTGGTACGTCAATCCGGTCGGCGTTGCAAAAACATGGGTATTTCAAGACATGATGTGTCACGATTTAAGGATTTTAGACCCTCGGAAAACCCGATGATTAAAGGATTTTTACCATAGCTTAAACCGCGTTACGGGGTGCATAGGGGTAATACACCTTTTACCCTGTTTTGCGATTAAATCGGGATATTACTAAACAGTTTCATTCTGTATTGCTTCAATGATACTGATTTTGTTTAGCTTCCGCTTTCCGTACCGCATTGTTCCAAAGGTCAGAACCATAACGGCAACGATGCTAATAATCATTGCATTTATCGGAGGACTGTAAGCAAACACCAACGTATTAGCCATAGATTTATGAATCAGGACAGACAACAAAACACCGACAGGCAGACCTATCAACAGCGATTTGAGTCCATAAAGCAGGCTTTCCAAATTGAGCATCTTGTTCATTCCCTCGGAAGTCATCCCGACAGAGAACAGCATGGCGAACTCCTGCCTTCTCAGAGTCATTCCGGTTGATATAGTCGCCACAACACTTGTCACAGCGATTAGCGAAAGCATAGCGATAAATCCATGTCCAAACAGCATGAAGGCCAGCGTGATATTGCGATTTAGCCGTGTCATTTGAGATATGTTTTGAATAATCCGGCTTTCATCATCTGCGGCGGGGTACTGTGCAAATAATTCCATCGCGCTTTCGGTGAAAGCGTCCGGATTGGCAGCGGACACCGTATAGTACGTTTCTGTTTTAGGCTTCAAAACCGTTTCGTTCTCGGATAATAACTTTACATAAATAGATTCCGGGATAAAAACATTGATAAGCCTGCTGTCAAACAACGCCCCTGGGACAATATCGGGAATACGATTGACGATCTTGCTAATCGTCACTCCTCCCAAGTTGGTTATATTGCCGTCCGAAGCCTCAACTATAAGCGGCAGTTCTACACCTACCTCACAATTAAAAGGGGGCGATTCTATTCTTTTATTGTCGCGAGTGGCAATTGCGGTATTTACCAGTATCCCCGGTATGCCGCCATCCATATCCGGCTGAAGCGCGTAAAACTCAGCGTCCGGCATTGGTAGCAGCAATAATCCGTATCCGTTGTCTATATCCGCATTCTCCGGGTTATTTTCAGACACAAAACCATCGGGGACAGTAGTGTAAAAGAATGTCCTGCGCATAGTATTTACTTTCGCGTCCGGTATGGAGCGCAGAAGCTCGCCGGTTATATAAGACGAATCAATACCGCCTTTCACATAGGCGAGTACATCAAAGTTATATCCGCCGTATTCCATTTCTACGCCCGTGTTCATCGTCCAAATGAACGATGACATACTCACGAAAAGTATGATGCTCATCGTCAAACTCACCACAGTCGCGCGGTATTTGCCATTGCTTCGTTTAAGCGACTTGGCGGCCAACGTCCCCTCAAACCCGAATAATAACTGCGTGAGCCGAGATGATTTTAGGTTCGCTGAACGGATTTGAATATCCTTTGTCTGACGAATCGCGTCAATCGCGCTTGTCCCGGCAGCGCGGCGGGCGGGCAGCCACGCTGTAATCAACGCTGTAATCAACGCTATCGCTATTGAAACGTAAATAACCAGCGGGTCAAAAACAACACGGAAAGCGAGTGTGCCGCTTTGCATATTTAACGCGAATATCTCCGCGAACAAACCGTTTGCAAGCCATAACACAATGGCTTGAATCAAAAAGCCTAAAGCAATCCCGACGGGTATGGCGATGGCCGTCAATATGATTGCTTCAAAAAAGATGCTTTGTGTAAGCTGGGCACTTGTCGCCCCCACACTTTTAAGCAATCCAAATTGCCGCACCCGTTCCGACGCGGAAATGTTAAACGCATTGGCAATGACGATAACTGAACCGGCTACAATCACAGTAATGGCTATTCCGGCGATAATAATAACCGTGGTCATTACGTTGTCATAAGGAATAACGCCCTCAAGAGCCAGCAGCTCCGTGTTGCCGCCCCAACGCTCCACGCCGTACTTCTCGGCTATTGCTCCGGCTACTTCTATGATATCGCGTTTCGGCTGCTTCATACGCAGATGAATATTGACATACCCATCTGTGGCGCTCTCTTTTATATAGTGCGATGAAAAAACATCTTCATCTGCAATCTGTCCTGCGGTTTCCAGCAAAACATCCATATAAATGATATGGTAGTCACCCTTGTTTTCTTTTATCATACTGATACCCAAATCGCGCAGACTTAAAACAAACCCCGCAACGCAACAAACCATCGCAACCGAAAGTACAATGCCTATAATAGTTATGAGCGTGCGTCCCTTGTTTTGCCGCAAATGCCGTAGAGTAAGGCTGTTTATGATATTCACGACTTCACCACCTCATCTCGGAGGATTTGCCCATCGCCGATGGTGATAATGCGGTCTGCTTGCAGCGCGATTTTCTCGTCATGGGTGATAATGAGCAAGGTTTGGTTATACCGCCTGTTTGCCAGTTTCAAAAGGTCGATAATCTCGCGGCTTGATTTGCTGTCAAGATTACCCGTGGGTTCGTCTGCAAGAATAAGCGCGGGGTCGTTGATTAACGCCCTGCCAACGGATACGCGCTGTTGCTGACCGCCCGACAGTTCATTCGGCAAATGTTTTGCGCGGTCTGTTAAGCTGATTGTTTCAAGAATCGTCCGTAATTTTTCATTATCCGGTTTGCGGTTGTCGAGCAGACGCGGCAGCATGATATTTTCTTCGGCGGTCAGCGTTGGTATGAGATTGTAAAATTGATATATCAATCCGATATTGCGGCGACGGAAAATCGCCAACTCGCTTTCGTTCATTTTATATATTTCGTTACCGTCAATCGTGACGCTGCCCGATGTAGGACGGTCAACACCGCCGATAAGGTGCATCAGCGTCGATTTGCCGGAACCGGACGCACCGATGATGGCGACAAACTCTCCCTTGTCCACACTGAAGCTGACGCCGCCGAGTGCGATGATGGTTGTGTCGCCCTTTCCATAGGTTCTTGTTAGCTCCTTGACTTGCAAGATAGGCATTTGATTTCCTCCTGAATTTGTGATAAGCATATCTTATCAAGCCAAAATGACTATTCGGTGACTATTTCGCCGCCCAAAGTGACAGTTTAGTCACTTGAAGATTTTTAACGTAAATATCGCCCCTGTCCCATTCCCGCCGCAATCTACGTCTATATCGCCGTTCTGTCCGCGCATGATGGCGAGGGCGAGCGGCAGGCCGATACCGTAGCCTTTGTCGCTCCGCGACCCCTCAAACCGCTTAAATAAATTCGTGGCTTCGTTTCGCGCTATGCCCTCGCCACTATCGGTAACGGCAATCCATTTGCAGATTGGATTCATGCCGGATTCTATGCGGATTACACCGCCCTCCGGCGAATACTCAGATGCGTTTTTGATTATGTTCGAGAGCGCCTCGGCTGTCCATTTCTTATCGCACAATAACTCCGTGTCACAGGATATTTCTACTCTTTGGTTTTTAATGTCAAGTAATATTTTAAGCGGCTCAACCGCAAAATTTACGAGTTCATTTGCCTGTATGTTTGCTTTTGCAAATTCAATCGCGCCTGCGTCAAGTTTTGCTATTTTTAGGAGCGCAGATACAAGCCATTCCATACGGATAAGCCCTGTTTTTATATTGGCTATAAACTCAGATTGCTTGTCCGGCGATGCGTTTTCAAGTAAATCCGCCATTATCGTCATTGAGGTAAGTGGTGTTTTAAGTTGATGTGAAATATTGGCAAGCGTTTCCGACATCAAATCCCGCTCATGTTGGAACGAATCAGCTTGCTCGGTTTTTATATTTGCAAGGGTGTGAATATCGTTTTTGAGTATGCCCCAAACGCCCTCACAGTTATCGCGCAGGTCAATATTCTGCCCGTCGATGATTTTACGAACGTTGTCGGATAAATCTATAATTTCCTGTTTTCTAATCAGCACGATACCCAAGTCCCCTTACCGTCTCGATATTAGCGGCGTTGCCGAGCTTTTCACGTAGACGTTTGATATACACGGTGAGCGTGTTATCCTCTACGAAATTTCCGGCGGCGTCCCAAATATTTTCAAGGATTTGTGACCGTGTTAATACTTGTCCTTTACTTGATGCAAACGTCAACAGCAGACGATATTCAAGAGCAGTAAGGTCAAGCAATTCGCCGCTTATATATGCTTTCCCCGCCAACCCGTCGATTGACACCGTGCCAAGCGTCAATAATGAAGAACGTGCTTGGTTGTTGTGCGCATTTAAAGTTCGCTTCACTCTGGCAAGTAGTTCCCGTAATCGGAACGGCTTTGTTATATAATCGTCCGCACCGCCCTCAAACGCACGGACGATATTGCCCTCATCATCTACCACGGTTAGAAATATGACGGAGGTAATTGTGCCTTTTAGGGTTTCGCGTACATCAAACCCTGTTCCATCGGGTAATTGCATATCAAGTATGGCAAGGTCATAATCGCTTTTTGTCGCCGCATTTTTTGCATCTCGGACGCTTCCGCTATGCGTGACCGTGTAGCCTTCCTGTTCGAGAGCATATACAAGCCCAGACGCAATTATTGCATCGTCCTCGACAAGTAAGATAGTGTTGCTCATATAATCACCTTGTTTGTTATGAAAATAAGCTTTCGTTAATTATAACATATACAATCGGCATTTCCTATTCTAATTACATCGGAATATGCGGAGGGCAATTTATACGCCCTCCGCATCGCATAATGATTACAACTCCATGTCCCGCGACTTCGTGCGCATGGTTGAAATCTTTTATAACTGCATCGGGGAGTTTACGGCGCCGAAAATGGACGAGCTGCCTCGGGCGCACATAAGGATAGGGACGAGAAAAGGAGTAGCCATAAGCTACTCCTCATCGGACAAGGTTGCAAACTTTTGAGTGGTTCGGGATTTGAGAATCCTCACAATTCCCAAATCCCATAAGAATACTCAACATGGTCTGAGTGACAGGAGTTGAACCTGCGGCCTCTACCACCCCAAGGTAGCGCGCTACCAATCTGCGCCACACCCAGCCATTGGTGCGGAGTTTAGTATATCATAGACCATGCAAAAAATCAAGCGGTCAGGCATTAAATTTTCCGCGATAAACGCGCTTGCATAATAAATATCCCTTTATTCATAGGGAAAAGCGCGTTTGCGGCGATTTGGTTTCCCCACGTTTCCTGTGGCGGCGGCAGTGCTTTGCCGCACTTGTCCAGCCGCGCTCGGAGCGTCTGCATACCCCTGTTTTCACCGTGAGTGCAAACATTTGCAAACATTGCAAACAAAGTCTGCTCTGAAATAGAGCGGATTTTTTATGCCCTCTTTCCATGCTGTTACTTTTCTTGATAAATGAAGTAAAAAGAGATTAGAAAAGGCGAAGTAAAGAAGAAAGCATAAAATAGAACACAAAAAAGCACTCCTAAAGAGCACGCGAAAAAAGGAGTGTCATTTTGCGCGCAAATACCAGACTTTTACATTCCGGATTTTGCGCGCTCTTTTATGTCCGTCAGTGCCTTTGTTTCTTTTCTTATCCTTGTTTCACTCTCGTTTTTCTCGCTTTCTCCTCCGCCATTCTGCGTGAATCCTAACAGCGGAAGCTCCTTTTAAAGAAGTTTCCGCCTTTTTAAATTGATATTGATTGTGTTGTGTTATGACTTGATTTTTGCTGTTTTTGCGCTCCCGCGAGTTCGAGTCCTGTTTTTGCTTGAAAATACGGTTTTGTATCTATAAAAAACTAAGGTTTTGAGGCGACTCTCAAAACCTTAGTTTTCGTGGTTGTTGTCGGACGAAATGACGATGCATTTATTTTGTCAAGACAACATGGTGGAGCATATCGACCCAAATACGAACATAATATATCTCCCTACAGGATTTATTATCATAACTATATAAATTACGTACAGCTGGCTAGGCGTGTTCTTTTGCGATATTTTTTGTCTGGCATTTATCAAATAATACTCTTAGAAAGCAAATCGAGAACTTTACTTCCGGGTTCCAAGCTGATAGCGGTATATTTATGAGCTAAAGCTATTGGGACAACAGCGTTTTCATAAAGGTCACACTCAAAGTCTTCTATCAATCTCGTATAAGCGCCAATGTTGGTATAGTTATCAATATTGGCTTTCCCATTTCTGAAAGCTTCGAGATTTTGCTTATCTTTGAAAGGATATGGGGCATTAAAAACAAATGTGCGGCCACTTTCTGTTTTGAAAAGAAAATCTTGTCCATAATATGTTTCTGAGCCAAAGGTTGTCGCCGAGGGTGATTTATCGAATGCAATATATTTATATCTGAAATCATCCTCTAAGCAATAAATGCTGTTGCTTTTCAGCGATTTCCCGATTAATTGTAATACCAATCCCAAACAAAACAGCTACCGTAATAAGTGACGATGTGGTATAATAAAACAGGGTGATGAAATGCCGAAAAGATATCATATCAACGCTGAACAAGTGATAGAGATAGAAT
>Ga0099364_10005012_pt1 | contig 19807 bp, 13 predicted proteins | sample TergutTh196P3_FD_73070 | JGI IMG/M metagenome (GOLD analysis project Ga0099364, IMG submission 73070) | Microcerotermes parvus P3 segment gut microbial communities from Pointe-Noire, Republic of the Congo - Th196 P3 | ecosystem: Host-associated > Arthropoda: Insects > Digestive system > Gut ... | reverse complement strand
AAAAATTCCTGAATATTAATATTTAATATATTGTAATATATAAAAATTTATTATATAATAATTTTATAGCTTGATTTATTTAATTTTATTTGAATTATTTTTGCACAGAGCATAATTTTATTTTAAGAGTAAGAAAGGAACTATCTTATGAAACGATTGCTTTATCATTCCGCGCTTATATTCTGCTTATTGCCGTGCCTGCTGCTGGTTTACTCCTGCGGTTCGGTGAACAAGCACTTTGCGGCAATCAACGGCGCGTATATTTATGACGCGGAGGCTGACGCCCTTGTTAAGCATCCGTCCGGCTATATGTATGAACCCAACGAAATTTTGATATATTTTCCGGACGATTCGCGGACGCAGGAGGCGGAGTATCAAAAAGTCAGCCTGACGCTCCAAAGCCATAATAACGTGCTCGGCGGCTTCCGCGACCATGTTATAGAAATAGCTTACGCCGTGCTGAACAATAAATTAATAATCGCGAACGCTCCCCGGCAAATGCCGGATTTTGAATATTTTGCGGTTGCAGGCTCAACCGATACTGTTATACTGACGGTGAGCGATGAAAACGCATATTTAGTCAGCCTGTCTGATTCAAGTGCGCGCAAGCTGTTCGACGACTCTGATTTTGACGCTTATTTTAACAAAGATTCTATAAAGACGCTGGTATTTGCGCGGGTTATAAGCGTTTCGCCCGACGGCAGATATATTATATATATATCGAACAGAAATTATATAGACGATTCGCTGCCAAACTCTTTCGATTTATTTTATTATGATATGCAGACCGGCGCGGAGCATTATATCATGAACTTTTATGACAAAGAAGTGCTGACCTGGGATAAAGATAACCCCGGCAGCTTTATATACCGGGAATTAAGAATTTCAAGCGCCGACGGAGCCAGAACTTCTTCGCCGATGTTCAGACATTCGATTGAGGATAACAGGCAGTATATGTTCCTGAACCTTAACGAGAGATACCGCGCCTATGAAATGATAGACGACGAGCATATTTATATTCTGCACAGAAGCGCGGAAAAAGCAGTCGAAACGTATGAAGGTCAAGAAGAAACAATCCAGACGGCGGCTTTATATATCGCTAATATTTATACGGGTAAAATGTTCTCCGTTGACCCCGGCAGATTTACTACCGTCAGGGACGTTAAAATCAGCGATACCGGGGAATATTTGGCTCTCTGGGGTTCTTACGTAAACAGGCAGGGCTTTATTCTAACGGAAATAGTGACGATTCACATAGAGAGCAACGATATAGTTTCGCACTATGAGGAAAACTTCGATAATTATTTAACAGAGTCGTTTTACTGGCTGCCGGGCAATATATTAGCCGTTAATTTTATCAATCTGAACGATATTGACAAAGATTCTTTCCGTTTGCATAAAATCACGCACGTCTTTAGGCTTAACGTGTTTCAGGAAAGCGCGGACGAACCGGCTTTGGAAGACCCGGATTAAAATCGCGGAGCCGATAAAATTAAAGATAAAATAAAAAAGGAACTTTTCTGAAAATGATTATATCCGCTTCACGGAGGACAGACATTCCCGCGTTTTATGCCGGTTGGTTAATAAACCGTCTGAACGCGGGCTATTGCCTTGTGAAAAATCCGTTTAATCCCAAACAAATCCGGCGGGTTTCGTTGCTGCCGAAAGACGTTGACGGTATTGTTTTATGGACAAAAAACGCCGCGCCGCTTTTATCTGATATTTTTGTTTTAGATGCGTTCCCGTATTATTTTCAGTATTCGGTCACGCCGTACGGCTCGGATATTGAACGGGGGCTTGCGGATAAAAAAAGCGTAATAATCCCGGCGTTTATAAAATTTGCGGAGCATATCGGTGCTGAACGCATGATTTGGAGATACGACCCTATTTTAATAACGGACAAGTATGATTTCGCGTATCATGCAAGAGCGTTCGACCGCCTGTGCGAATTACTCGCAGGGAATACGAAAAAATGCGTCGTCAGCTTTGCTGTACCTTATAAATCCGTCGCGAAAAAAATGCGCGAAGCAGGTCACAGAGAATTTAATATACAAGAGAAAGTTCAGTTGGCGCAGACATTATTGACGATTGCGGCAAGCCATGAAATTACGCTCTGCGCCTGTTGTGAATTGCCGGAGTTATTCGAACTCGGCGTACAGCCTGTTTCATGCGTAGACGCCGCTTTGTTTGATATAAATGCGCCGCGCGATAAATACCAGAGGAACGGCTGTAACTGCGCCGTCAGCGTTGATATCGGTGCGTATAACTCCTGTATGAACGGCTGTATATATTGCTATGCAAATCATGCTGAAGCAGCAGTCAGACAAAATCATGCAAGTCATAATTTAAACGGCGAGCTGCTGATTTAGTCAACAGCTCGTACCCCGTAACTGCTTTTTTGCACCACTCTTTTTTTCTTACATTATATCTCAACATATCTTTTTGCACACTACCAAAAACTAAACATGACATCGTTTACATCTTGTCTAAGTTGGCTTTTCCAGCTTCGCTCATTTCCTTTCTTACATATCATAAATAAAAACCTCATATTTCCCGAACAAAAATATGAGGTTTATTTAAAATTAATCTAAATTCTCTATCCTCTCGACAAGCCTGTCAATATCCCTCTCGGCTCGTTCCATTCGCCGCTCTATATAAGACGCTACCGCCATGTCATAGTTCATAACCAAATATATTATTTCGTTTAGCTGCCCGAATGTGCCTATCGCGCCTATATCATAAGTCCTGTTGCCGAATATTATGTCAAGCATTTCAAGAGATTCGTCGTCACGCGCAACTTTGCCGCTCAAAAGCACGTCATAATAAGCGGGTTTCACACGGTTATATGATTCAAGCCCGTAAGTTTCAAGAAATATGCCCGCTTCTTCCATGTCCGTTACTGTCGCGGGAATCGTTATGCCCAATCCTGTCCATGAGTTTACGTCGCATGAATAATAATCCTGCGCTTTATCTTTTTTCGGGATAGGCAGCACGCCGAAATCCGTCTGCATAGAACGCAGGGGAACTATATTGACCATTCTTATCCACATGAACAGAGCCTGATTGCTCTGGAACATATTGTCCATTCCCACGTTAAAATCGCCGGGCAGGTGCATCACGTTGAAAAAAGCGTCCCTGTCGTATAAATTCTCGAACGTATATAATATATTAGATACTGCCGATTCGCTTCCCAGCGTTATATACGGTATATCATTAGCGTCTTTTCTGCCCACGCGCTCGCCGCTACCGCTTAAAAACGAGAGTACGGTGTCGCGCTGGTAAAAGAAGCCGTATCGGTCATTTTCGTCCATTGTGCCGTCGCCGTTCAGGTCCTCTGATACTTCACGCGCCATCGAGAAAAATTTCTCAAGAGTCCAGTCGCCGCTTTTTACAAGCTGATACGGGCTTTCCATACCGTTTTCAAGAAGAAGCTGCTTGTTAAACACGAACACGCCCGTAGCTCCGTTGTCCGAAATAGTTATATCGCTGCAAACCATGAACAGCCTGTTCATTACAGACAAATCTTTGACAGAGTTCTGGTCCCACCACGGGTTGCTGAAATCAATATGCTCAAGATAATTTAAGTCTATAATACTGCCCGTCGCGCCCAAGTTCATGTAAGACTGCATACGGCACAGCATGAAGTCGTACGCAGGGTCGCCCGCCCTTACAGTTCTGTTCAGCATATTATTTGCGTCCCCCTGCCCCGCAACGTTTACTTCGGCTATAACGCAGTTAAATTTTTCTTCCGCTGCTTTATTCCTGTTATACGTCGCATCGTTCAGAGCCTCGCCGTTCAGTTCTTCCACGAGTATATCAAACTGCATACCCCAAATGGCTTCCCCGTCCGGAGTTCCCCTCATTCCGCCCCAGTTCGAGGTCAAAAAAGTAATCGTCCTTCCGCCCATATCAATATCCGGCAGATTAAGCGTTATCTCCGGCGTTTCGTTCGGCGCTTCTTCGATTGCGCCCGGATTATTATTGTTCGTGACGTCAGGCGAATCATTATTGTCCGCCGCCGAATTGCAAGCGACCAGAATAGCCGCTAAAGCTAAAACAAAAATCATGCGTAAAATTTTATTTTTCATAAACCCTCCTACAAAAAAATATAAATAATTTTTATTATAATTATATCACGGCTTTGCTCTGTTGTCAAAGCCTTTTTAAAATTTATGCTACTCGTTTCTTATCGCTTCGAGCGCGCTTATTTTTGTCGCCCGTCTGGACGGCAGATAACCGGAAACAAGACCCACAAGCGTCGAAAATATTATCGCCGCAAGCACAAGCCATAACGGGATAACAGAAATATCCATGCGCTCCTGACCCGAATCCATGCCGCCCAATACCGACTGTATAATTTCCAGACGGTTTACCAGCAAAGATAGCGCGACACTCAGCCCGGAGCCTATAGCGCCGCCGCAAAAGCCTATAATGCACGCTTCGAACAGAAACATCGTCTGTATGCCGCCGAGCGGACAGCCGAGGACTTTCATGACGCCGATTTCTTTTGTCCGCTCATAAATCGACATGAACATAGTGTTTGTTATCCCAATAGCCGCAACAAGCAGGGAAATCGCCCCGATACCACCCAAAAGCGCCTGTATCGCGAAAAGCTGCTGCTGCTGAGCGTCGCGCATCTGAGTCATCCAGTTGCGCGTCATTATGCCTTCCTCGTTTCTCAATCTCTCTATTATAGCATCAGTCATTTCTATGTTCGCAGTCTTTATTCTTATCTCGCTGAAAATCCCGACGCGTGATTCCGATGCTCTTACTCTGTTAAACCGTTCAAAATCTTTCTGCACCTGAACCAATATTCTATAATCGACATAAACGCTCCATTCGTGTTCGTCCCAGCCCCTGCTGTCGTCAAATTCAAGCAAGCCCACTTTATCTATGCTGTGACGCGGCAGCCTGTTTGCGCCGGGCGGCATTGAATACTGCTGCGTATCAGGGTTCCAGACTTCCATGAGGGCGGCTCGCACAGTCAAATTGCCCCCGAATATATTAATCTTCGGCGGCTCGTCATAATTAGGATTATTTAACGCTTCCCAGTCGCGCGGGCGCATTTCCCTGCGCGTATCCGTAAACATATACGGACCGCGCCTGCCGAATAATATAAAGTCAGTATCGCCCGGCTGCGGCGTGTAACCTTGCGCTACGTTAATTCGCATATACGGAATAAACGCCGGGTCTATGCCCATTAAGCTGACCCATTGAAGCTGATGGTTGCGCCCCGCCCAAAGAGAAGCGTTGCCCCATATAAACGGCGACACGGCTTCAACGCCTTCCCATGTCTTTATGCGCTCCATCAGTTCTTCAGTAAGATTATTCTGCGTTTCAACCCAATCTCCGGAGTCCCCGGCAGAGTCCCATGAACGCTCGTATAAATTTATAATAGTCAAATCGCCCATCTGCTCAAGAGATTTATTCATCTGCACTTCCATGCCTATTCCAAGGCTCAGCATTACGACAATCGCCGTCGCCCCGACTACAACGCCCGTCACAGTCAGAACCGTGCGCGTTTTACGCCTGAGCAGATTCCTGAACCCCATGCTTAAAATATCTGAAATATTCATTTTTTATTCATCTCCGCTTTCAGCCTGAACAATATTCTGCTCGTCATCGTCGTCGTCCAGTTCTCTTGCCTTTTTTTTCCTGACCGCGACAATTATAATTATTATAATAATTAAGAGCAATACTCCCCCGCCGATTATAAACCATCTGTAGCTGTTCCATAAACCGGCAAGCCATGATTCGCCGCCGTCCTCAAAATCTCCCGGATAAACCATCACCGGCAGTCCCGTTTCCGGGTCAATGACTATCTCGCCCGTTTCCGGGTCAATTAAAAATTCTCCGCCGTCCGGAAACATCGGGCGGTCGTCCCACATTCCCGGAATCATATCGTCGCCGCCCGACACAAAGAAGAAAAACGGCTGGACTTCCTCGTAAACATTGCGGTCAACGTCCTCATAACTGAACACAAAACTGCCCTCAATAAATCCGGGCATAGTAGTCATCAAATATATCTCCCTGCTTACAAATTTGCCGGGGTCTATATCGCCCGCGTAAATAGTGCCGCCCTCCATGTTAAAAAATCCGTCGCCGGCAATACGCACTATCACGTTATAAATCAGGCTCCTGCCCAGATTTCCGAAGTTTAACGATACATAGGCTTCGTCGCCAAGCTGCACCTCGTTTATCGGGGGCAGTTCGCCGATGCTGAACCGCATTTCCTGCTGTACCGGTATATTAATAATCTCTGAAACAGTCGTCGTCGGCGAATCGCTGTCCTCGTTCCTGTAAGACATACTCACAAGCAGACCGTAAGAGTCCGGCACAGCGTCTGACCTGACAAGCAGCTCGATACTGCGCTCTATCGTTTCGCCGGGATTTAACAGCTCGATAAAAAACGTGTTCGAACCGGCTTTCGGGTTAAATACTCCGCCCGACTGGTTCGGGTTGGTAGTCGGCGCGGACGAAATCGTAATCTTTAAATCCCTGACGGCTACTTCACGGTGCGTATTCAAAAGCTCAAGATTAAACATGAACGAGCTTCCGCCGAATACCGCGTGCGAATCTCTTACCTGACCTGCGGGTCTTACCGGACCGGCACCTCCGCCTATATTTCCGCCGCCTATATTGCCTCCCGGCATAACACGCGCGGGTGCGGGAGCCTCAACCATAATGCTGTTCGGCATAAATAAATCTTCTCCGCTCTCATAAAAACCGCGCGCGAAATCGTCGCCGCCGAAGCCCGTGTCAAAACCGTCAACTTGGTTCTCTTGATTATCTATAATATTCTCGTAACTGAACCTGCTTATAATAACTACAGGCATATCCAGCTTTTCGTTGGGCTTGTCCTCGTCCGGGTCTTTCGGGGGATTAATAACTGTGACTCCTGAAACCTGCTCGATTGTTTCCTCTCCGTTCGTGATTGTTATGTTTATCGGAACAAAAGCGTCGGGCGCGCTTGCCAAAGCTCTGAACGTAAACGACCGCGTGACGGTTTCTCCTGCTCCTATCCTGCCGATTATAGCGGGATTCTGCGATTTGCTTATCAGTCCGGCTTGCGGCGCGAGTGACAGCCTGATATTGCTTGCGTCCGCTCCCGTGTTTAATATCACAATCTCCAAGTTAAAATCATAGTCAACGCCGACCGACGAAGGCACTCTTATATTTTCTATACGCAAATCAGATGAATTAAGCATCGTGCCGAAATGCCGCGTAACTATATCGCCGTCAGCCGTAAGCTCGGCTTTGAACGCCTGATAGCCCGAACCTGTGTCCGGCGCGGTATACTCGACCTTGAGAGTATAAGTTTCGCCGGGTCGCATACTTCTTATAGTTTCCTGCTCCGAGCCTCTTATTATCATGCCCGGCGGCGAAGTTACTGATAAATTTACGTTTTTCAGCTCAGTTTCTCCTGTATTAGCCGCCGTTATTTCCAATAAAAAAGTATCGCCTGTATTTACATTCGCGGGTATGCTTATATTCTGAATAGCTATGTCCATGTACAGCTCGTCGTCATTTTCAGAAATGTTCTCGACAAAGACAACTACTGACTGCGTCATGTCAAATACTATAATATCAAACACGATTGATTTTCCTGCGGCTTCCGTTAGAGCCATGAAAGTCACCTCACGCGTTACGCTCTCCCCGGCGTTAAGCTCCGGTATTACAAACGAAGACGCCGATTTGCTCACCACTCCGGCGGGAACGCTTACGTTTATCCTGAAATTTCTTTCGTCTGACGAACCGTTGTTCGCGACTGAAAAAACAAGTTTAAAGTCCTGATTGCGGCTTACCTGCAATGGCGCAGACGATATGCTTATAATAAAATCCTGAAGCGACTCGTCCGGATTCTCGACAAAAATCACGACGGATTGCAAAGGCTGGTCCGTATCGCCCACCGTAATCTCAAACACGGCGGAATCCCCGGCGGCTGAAGCGCGGGCTACGAACGTGATTTCACTCGTCACGCTTTCCCCTGCTTTCAGTTCCGGAATTATAAACCCCGTCTGCGTTACGTTAGCCATGCCCGCCGGGCGGCTGACATTTATCCGCAAATTATTTTCGTTGTCAGAGCCGTTATTCGTGACCGTGAAAATTAATTTAAACTCTTGGTTCGGTCTGACCCGCGAAGGCACCGCCGACGACACTCTGACTGAAAGATTTTCCGCCGCCCCTGCGTGCAGCACATTCAAGCCCGTATACTGCACAGTCTGCGGCGCGTCCTCCCCTTTCTGATTTTTAGCGTCGGCGGTCAGCGTCAGCCTGTTCCAGTTATTGTTCGGCGCGTCCTCGCGCACTATAAGCTCAAAAAATATTTCCCGCGATTCGTGCTGCAACAGGGAGCTTATTTGCACCATATCTCTCGAAGTGCTTTCAATCCCTGTCGGCGGAGTTAATTTTATTAATATATCATGAGCGTCCGCGCCTGTATTCTCGATAACCGCGGACAGGGTAAACCTTTCCCCGCGTTTTACGTTTTCAGGCAGCTTTATGTCAGTAAATATCAGGTTCGGCATATTCGAGTCTATTACAACCCCGGTATTGTCAACCGTGACGCTTATAGGATGCCTGCGCTCGCGTCCGCCGTCCGCTTCGATGACCAGCCAAATCATGTTCAGCCCGTCTTTGGCTTCGTTAGTAACGCTGAAATTAAAATCTATATATACGCTTTCCCCGCTGTTCATGCTTCCGAGAGAGTGAACGGTCTGCGTCGTAGGTCTGAACCCGGAACCGTCAAAAGACCCGCCCACGCTGCCAAAATGAACGGAAGCCGTGACATTTCTCGATTCCGCGCCTATGTTCCCTATTCTGAACCCCATTCTGATACTGCCTCCGGCTGAAACCTGCCTTGACGACGGGCTGTACAGTTCCGTGATGATTTCAAACCTGTCCCACTCCTGCGGTCCGGACGGAGTATACGGATTATATATAGCCTGAACGGTAACCGTTACCGCCCTTTCAGCTATAACCCTGTCGTCGCGGCTGACTTCAAAGCTGATTTGCACAGAACCGGCTCGGAGAGCTTCAAAATCAAAAGAAAACGTGCTTGAAGATTCCCCCTCAATCGTCCTTGTTATATCTCTCGCACCGGCATACCGCGCTATGCTGTTGTCTGACACAGCCGCGTAAACATTTATATTTTCCATGCTTGTTTCACGGTTATTCCGTATAGTTATACCCACGCTGAATATATCTCCCGCCCATGCGCTGCGCGTGCCGGTATGTTCGATTTCAAAATCCGGTCTATCCGAATCGGACGCCGCCGTCAGATTAATATTGCTTAAAATCATCGCCAACAGCACGGCGAAAATCATTACTCTTTTAATTTTCATGTTCATTTCCTTTTTATATTATTTACGTTATTCAGCGCCGGCTTTTTTCTCCGGCGCGTAATCGGCGATAACCATGCCGTCTTTTAACTGTATAATCCTGTCGGCATATTCTGCAATTTCGGTATCATGCGTCACGATTATAAGCGTCTGGTTATTGTCACGCGCAATTTTCAGCATTAACACAAGAACTTCGATTGTCGTCCTTGAATCCAAATTGCCAGTAGGCTCGTCCGCGAATACGACGGCGGGTTTCGCCACAAACGCCCTCGCGATTCCGACCCTCTGCTGCTGACCGCCGCTCATCTGCGTCGGCTTGTGCTTCAGCCTGTCGCCAAGCCCCACGAGCTTGAGCATATCTTTTGACCACTGCGACCGCCTGCCTTTACGCATACGCCTGAACACAAGCGGCAGCGCGACATTTTCTTCAGCCGTCAAAGTCGGTATCAGATTATACGACTGGAATACAAAACCTATATATTTCTGGCGGAAAACCGCGAGTTTTTTTTCGCTTAACTTGTTCACTTTACTTTTTTTTATAATAATATCGCCCCGCGTAGGCTTTTCAAGCCCGGCAAGCATATTTAAAAGCGTCGATTTGCCCGACCCTGACGTTCCGAGGATACAGCAGATTTCACCTTTTTTTATTTCTATATTTATATTATCCAGCGCAATGACTTTTTCTTTGCCGATTTTATATACTTTGCGCAGGTTATTCACTTTTATTATATTTTCGCTTTTGCCTGTTTTTTTTTCGTCTTGTTTTTCTATAGTTTCAGTAATTATAACGCGCCTCCTCCCTCTGTTAATAAAAAATATATACCCGCAATTCTAAATAAATTATACTATATATAAATTAAAAAGTTCCGAACATTAAAAAAAATTTACAAATTTACAATTATATTTAAAATTATTTTACCGTAATATGACCCCGCGCACAACTCTGCGTTGATTTTTTTCTACTCAAACTCAATAATCGCGTTATTGCTTTTCCGAAAAACTTATGCTATAATAAAATCAGGATAAGCGCTTATCACTTTAATTTAACATATTAAAAAGGGTGATTTTATGAATATAAAAATTTGTGAGAATTTAAAAGAACTGCGTAAACAAAAGGGCAACACGCAGGAAGAACTCGCAGAATATCTCGGCATATCCATGCAGGCGGTGAGCAAATGGGAACGCGGCGAATGTTATCCTGATATTACGCTGATACCCGCGATTGCACAGTATTATAACGCGACTACAGACAGGCTGCTCGGCGTGGACGAAATAGCTGCGGAATTGAGAATGAAAGAGTATTACAAGAGGCACGGCGAGCTTTTAAAACAGAGTACGGGCGGACTTGACCAGCATGAAAAAACGGTTGCTTTATGGGAAGAAGCCCGCAGGGAATTTCCCAATAATCATGACGTTTTAGTTCTTTTGCTGGAATCGCTCTGTTATCCGCGTCCGCACGCAAGCGAGCATCATTTTGACGAAATCGTGCAAATCTGCGAACGCCTGCTTGCCGAAAGCACGGTTAATTATATGAGATATATGGCGATAAGCCAATTATGCGAAATTTATGCGCATAAAAAAGATTTTGAAAACGCAAAAAAATACGCGGATATGGCTTCTTCCGTTTGGGTGAGCAAAGAAATATTATACGGACGATGTTTTGAGGGCGAGGAGCTTGTAAAATATACGCAGGAGAATTTGCGGCGTCTTATTGATATAATTTATTATAACTGCGTAATAAAAGCGGCTGAATGCACAGAGTCTGCGGACGAAAAAATACAGATGTATGAATTTGCGTATAAATTATATAATCTTGTTTATCCCAACGGCGATTTCGGAAACGGCGAATTAAATTTAGCTTATATTTGCTATAATCTTGCTTGCTTTTACTCATCTTTCAGCGACACGGACAAGGCGTTATCATATATTTCTGAAATGGCGGAGCATTTTATCAGGAATTTTTTCACGCTGAAAGAGTTTAAGCATACTTCGTTCATGCTGAACAGGCTAACTTGGACGGGTACGCCGGAGGTTGTATCAGGCAATCCGAGTATATATTTATCGACGGTAGAGATGATAGAGAATACGCCGCAGTTCGAGAGTTTAAAAGATGATGCGCGGTATGCGGCGGCTCTTGAAAAGATGAAGTCTTTGCTTGGATAATATAAAATCAGGGGCGGAAACTATATTCCGCCCCTATGAAAATGTTTACAAATATTTTATTAAATTTTAACCGGCATACCTTGTATTTTAATTTATATTGTGCTATCATGATATAATATTTTTTTTGAGGTAATAAATATGAATGATAAAAAAATCAGAAAAGTCTTAGCCGCGAACAGGGGCGAAATTGCGATTAGAATATTCCGGGCTTGCAACGAGCTAGGTCTTTCAACCGTCGCGGTACACTCGCAGGAGGATATGTATAACCTGTTCAGGACAAAAGCCGACGAGGCTTATCTAATCGGCAAAAATTTCACGCCGCTCGGCGCGTATCTTGATATTGCCGCTATAATAAAATTAGCGAAGGCAAAATCTGTGGACGCGATTCATCCGGGCTATGGTTTTCTCTCGGAAAATCCGGAATTTGCGAAAGCGTGTGAAGAAAACGGCATAATTTTTATCGGACCGCCGTCAGATGTGCTTGAAAAAATGGGCGACAAGCTGAACGCCAAGCAGATTGCTGCAGATTGCGGCGTGCCGACTGTCCCCGGCAGCGAGGACCCGCTCAAAGACGCGGAGGACGCTGTTAAAACAGCCGAAGAATACGGGTACCCGGTAATCTTGAAAGCCGCGGCGGGCGGCGGCGGCAAAGGTATGCGCCGCGTAAATAACGCGGACGAGCTTCGCGCCGCATTCGGTTTAGTCAGCAGCGAGGCTTTGAAAAGTTTCGGCAGCGGCGATATATTCATGGAAAAATATCTCGTCGAGCCAAAGCATATCGAAATTCAGATTTTAGCCGACAAATATAATAACGTGGTGCATTTATTCGAGCGCGACTGTTCTGTCCAGAGGCGTTATCAAAAAGTCGTGGAATTTGCTCCCGCGCTCTCCGTATCAGAAAAAACTAAACAGGCTCTGTATGATTCAGCAGTTAAAATAGCGAAAGCCGTGAATTATGTAAGCGCGGGTACCGTCGAATTTTTAGTTGACAAAAGCGGTCGGCATTATTTTATCGAGATGAACCCGAGAATACAGGTCGAGCATACCGTCACCGAGGCGGTCACAGATATTGATATAGTGCAGGCGCAGATATTAATCGCGCAGGGAAGCAAATTGAGCGACCCCGGAATTGATATTAAAAGTCAGGACGACGTGCAGATGCGCCGCGTCGCTATACAGTGCCGCGTGACGACAGAGGACCCGGCTAATAATTTTTCGCCCGATACCGGCAGAATCAGCACTTACCGTTCCGGAGGCGGATTCGGCGTAAGGCTGGATGCGGGCAACGCTTTTACCGGCGCGGAAATTCTGCCCTATTATGACAGCCTGCTTGTCAAAGTTACTTCTTTTGACAGGACATTCGAAGGCGCGACCCGCAAAGCCCTGCGCGCGGTCAACGAAATAAGAATACGCGGCGTTAAGACTAACATACCGTTTCTGGCTAATATTCTGCTTCACCCGACGTTCGCGTCAGCAGATTGCCATACGACTTTTATCGACGACACGCCGGAGCTTTACGAGTTCACCGAAATCAAGGACAGGGCGACAAAAATCATGAAATATATCGCGAACGTCACAGTCAACGGCAAATCCAAAAATATAACGGACACGAGCGCGCCGCCGCTCCCGGAAGTTACCGGCAGGGCAAAGCCGGGGCTGAAGCAGTTACTTGACGAAAAAGGTCCGGAGGCTTTGCGCGATTACTGCCTGAACTCCGGAAAGCTGCTGCTGGCTGACACGACCCTGCGCGACGCTCACCAGTCGCTTCTTGCAACCCGCGTGCGCACGAAAGATATGCTTCAGGTTGCTGATTATATGTCGCACGCTTTAGCGGACGCGTTCGCACTGGAAATGTGGGGCGGCGCGACTTTTGACGTCGCGTACAGGTTCCTGAGCGAATCGCCGTGGGCGCGGCTTGAGCAGCTCCGCGAGAAAATACCTAATATCCCGTTTATGATGCTTCTGCGCGGCGCGAACGCCGTCGGTTACACGAATTACCCGGATAATCTAATCCGGCAGTTTATAAAAGAATCGGCGTCGTCCGGGATAGATATATTCAGGATATTTGATTCGCTGAACTGGCTGCCGAACATGGAAATATCAATCGACGAAGTTCTGAAACAAGGCAAGGTCGCCGAGTGCTATATTTGCTATACGGGCGATATATCAGACCCGGCAAAAGATAAATATAATCTTAAATATTATATTGAAATGGCGAAAGAGCTTGAGCGCAGAGGGGCGCATATACTCGGCATAAAAGATATGTCGGGGCTTTTGAAGCCTTACGCGGCTTATCAGCTCGTGACCGCGCTCAAGAACGAAATAGGATTGCCGGTGCATCTGCATACGCACGATACAAGCGGCAACGGCGTCGCCGCCCTGTTAAAAGCGGCGGAAGCGGGAGTTGACATAGTTGACGCTGCCGTATCAAGTATGTCGTCGCTCACGAGCCAGCCGTCAATGAACGCCGTCGCCGCCGCGCTTAAAGGTCACGAGCGCGACACGGGCTTTGACGACGACAAGCTCCTGCCCATATCTGAATACTGGGAACACGTCCGCAAATATTACGCGGATTTCGAAGAAGGGCTTACTTCTCCGGCTACGGATATTTATAAATATGAAATACCCGGCGGACAGTATACTAATTTAAGGGCGCAGGTTGAAAGTTTAGGGCTTGGCGACAGGTTTATTGAAGTGAAAGATAAATATAAAGAAGTAAACGAAATGCTCGGCGACATCGTGAAAGTCACGCCGTCGTCTAAAATGGTGGGCGATTTGGCGATATTTATGACGCAGAATGATTTGACCGCTGAAAATATAACTGAAAAAGGCAAAAATTTTGATTATCCTGATTCGGTCGTGAGTTATTTCGAGGGCATGATGGGTCAGCCGCAGGGCGGTTTCCCCGCGGATATTCAGGAAATTGTGCTGAAAGGCAGGCAAGCTGTAACCTGCCGCCCGGGCGAGCTTCTGCCGCCGGTCGATTTTGAAGCGTCCGCCGCTGTCATGAAATCGTTCTGCCCGAAGCCCGAAATGCGGGATATTGTCGCGTATTGCTTATACCCGAATGTCGTCAAGGATTATTACGCGCAGATAAACGAATATTCTGAACTCTGCACATTGGATTCGCCCGTATTTTTTGACGGGCTGAAACCCGGCGAAGTTACAGAAGTGAAAATCGAGGACGGCAAGACGCTTATAATAAAATTAGTCAGCGTCGGAGAATCAGCGCAGGACAATTATTTAACCGTAGTGTTCGAGCTTAACGGTCAGCGCCGTGAAATACTGGCGCGTGACGGCTCGTCGGGAATCGTGCGCGAATCAACGGCTGTCGCCGACCCTGATAATCCTATGGAAATCGGCGCGGGTATTCCGGGGATGGTCAGCAAAATTCACGTAAAAAAAGGCGACGAAGTTAAAAAGAACGACGTGCTTGCGATAATAGAAGCCATGAAGATGGAAACCGCAGTAGTCAGCAAAGACGACGGAATTATAGACGCGGTGCTTGTAAAAGAAATGCAGGCTGTCAAATCAGGCGAGCTTATTATCCGCATGACGCCTAAATCATAAATTATTATATAAAAAATGCGAGCGACCTGTGACGGTCGCCCGCATTTTTTTATTTTTCTATCGCCGCTTGTTTCGTCATGATTTTATGCAGACGCGCCATATCAAATTTGCGCCGCCTGTCATAATAGACTATGCCGTTCTGCTCCTGCTCAACGTCTGTAAGCTGTGTGTAACAAAACGCGAATATTCTAGGATTGTCAAGCAGAGCGTTTATAAAATCTTCAAATCTCTTGTAAAATTCTTCTATGCTTTCAGGAGCTTTTCCGTAGCCCCAGCTTTGCTTGTGGTCCTGCGTTTCTTTGCTGATTTCCTGCCACCATGTGCCGCCGAACTCGCTCACGAAATACGGGTATTCCATGATTTTCTGCCAGTCCCACCTGTTATTATTCTGGTGAACGTCCTCCGGCTTCTGCGGGTCAAGCAGAGCGTCATAACGCGCTTTAAAACTAACTGTGTTCTGGTCATAATCATGACAGTCGAATATATCCGTTTCAACGTGAACGTAGCCGCTTGTATCAATAACAGGGCGCGTCGGGTCGAGCATTTTAGTCACGCGGTATATATAAGCTAAATCGTCGTGACGCTGTCCCCAGTGCGTTTCGTTATGCGGGCACCAACCCACGATTGACGGGTGATTAAAGTCACGCGTCAGAGCTTCGAGCCATTCGCACATAAAATTATTATAGCTCTCGCCGCTGTAATCCATGCCCCAGTTGCCGTGTTCGCCCCATGTTATATAGCCGTGCTTGTCCGCGTAATAGTGAAACAAAGGCTCCCAGATTTTCTGGTGCAGTCTTGCACCGTTAAAGCCCGCTTCCATGCTGATTAATATATCCTGTTCAAGAGCTTCAGCCGTCGGCGCAGTCCATGTGCCGTCAGGATAAAAGCCTTGGTCAAGCACTAATCTCTGGAACACGCTCTTGCCGTTGATTAGCACTTTATGCCCGTCAATTTTAACGTCGCGCATACCGAAATAGCTGTGAACCGTGTCAATATTTTTAGAATCTCCAGTAATTCCATATTCTATTATTAATTTATAAAGCTCACCTTTGCCAACATCCCAGAGGTGTAAATCTTCTTTGGGTATGTCAAAACTCACGCTTACATTTGTGCTTTCTGCCGGTATAGTTTTTATAGCTATACTTTTACCATTATAGAATATTTCCGCGCCAATTTCTGCGTCTTTTACGCCTTTCGCAAAGCTCGCGCTAATCGTCACGCTTGAATTATATATATCCGTGAAAATCTTAAAATCTTTTATATAGCTTTCAAACGGGATATATTCAAGCCAGACAGTCTGCCAGATGCCGGTAGTGCGGGTATAATGACAGCCTGAACTAAAATAATCAAAGCATTGCTTGCCGCCGGGCTGTTTGCCGCTTCTCGTTTCGTCAAGAGCTTTCACTACTATAGTATTCTCGCCGACTTGCACAAATTTGCTTATATCAAGCGCGAAACTAATCATGCCGCCTCTGTGAAACCCTGCATATTTGCCGTTAATCCAGACTTTAGCATGATAATCAACCGCGCCGAATCTTAATAAAAGCGTGCCGTTATCCCAGCCGTCTTTTAAATCAAACGTGCGTTTATACCATACGCAGTCGCAAAAATCTTTTATATTTATGCCCGACAACGGGCTTTCATACGTGAACGGCACGTTTATTTCCAAATTATAAGCATCGCCGCCGTCATAAAATTTGCGTTCCTCGCCTGTTTTGCCGTGGTCAAATGCGAACTGCCATTTGCCGTTTAGATTCAGCCAGTTTTTACGCTCAAACTGCGGATTGGGAAACTCCGGTCTTGGTATCATAATATTTACCTCCAGTTTTTATAATTTTATTTAATAATATCTGTTTTATTCGGGCTGCTGCGTCCGTGCAAATCGGGCAGACGTTTTTCAAGAGCCGCGAACGAAATTTCTATGCATTCATGCGCTTCATAGAACGTCTTGCAGCCTACTGTTATCATATCGCACGGGCGGAGTACGTTCCAGTTAAACGTCAAGCCTACATACGGCGATACGCGCCCGGCTGCCATCGGCTTAATCGTCATGACCGGCTTTTTCGCGTGGTGTATCGTCTGTATAATACTCTCGACTTCGATTTGCATTAAAAATCCCATGCAGTTAAATAACTGAATATAAGTCTGCACATCATATTCGTTCAGGTCCGAATAAATAATAAGTTCGGGCATATGCGCACTCAATCCGGGGACCATGCCGTTATCTCTAATCATAGATAAATAATCAGGCAGACGGTCCATCGTGCGTTTATTTTTGTTCACAAGCTGTTCAACGCTCGAATGATGCGGGAAACAGAACGTCGCGCCGGTTTTCGCGCTTTCTTTGATTGTAGCTTCAGCTTCTGCTCGACCTTCTTTCGTATCGTCCACGTTCATGATAGGCGTGTCGATTTGAATAAGTTTGACGCCGGTCTTGTCTTGAAAATACTCGATAGAATCTTTAACTATCTTGTCTTTGCTTGTACATCCCATGATTGCGTCTACGCCGTGATTGGTAAAAGTTTTAAGTATCGGGAAAACTGACTCCGGCGAGTCGTTCGTTGTCCTGATGTCCATGTCGGCAGCCCAGCCCGTGTGGCTGTATCCTGAAATCCAGTTTGTGCCTATGAGCATACGGGGCAGGCTTACGCCTCCGGCTTCGGTTCTTGGAAATTGTTTGTAATCTGACATATAAAATTCTCCTTTTTTTCAGTTCTTTTTTTAATTAAAATTATTTGCATATTTTAAAATTATTTCTATATTAACTATTATATATTAATTTTATAATAAAATCAATATTTATTCTGTAAACAAGACTTGAAATTTTAAAAAATAAAAACTGATAAGATGAATAGCAGAAAAATAAAAAATAATGCGCCGAACCAAGAGTTTAATCGCAGCAAATATCATGTGCTAAATTATGATTAATGAAATCAAATAAAAAACAAATTTCGTCATATTATTATGAAGTTTTTAAGACAAATAAAATTGAAACGGATAATCCGGAAGTTAATTCATTAAAAATACAAGTTTCTAAAATTGATAATAAAATAGAAGATTTAGTTAGTCAGTTTTCAAATATTTCTGATATAACTATAAACTATTTAGACGAAGCAATAAAAAAATTAGACAGCGAAAAGAAAATGTTAAAAGAGAAAATTAATGATACTCAATTAAAAGCTAACAGAGGCAGCGAAGTAGACATTGATATTGGAGAAGTTATAAATAGTTGGTCTGAGTATGAAATGCAGGATAAAAAAACTATAGCAAAAAAAGTGATAGAAAAAATTATATTGGACGGCGAAGAAATTAATATCATTTTTTATTAAGTTTTATTGCCATCTTGTTACTTTACGCACAATAGAAGTAGCCCAAAACGCCACAGCCAGAATAACCCTTGAAAATGTGAATATCACCGGACTCAGCACAAATGCCTCACCTTTGACTTTGCTTGGCGGCGCGGAGGTTGACCTTTTCCTAATAGGCACAAACACCCTTACAGGGGGAGCAGGTGCCCCCGGTGTACAAGTAACCGCCGGAAGAAAGCTACGGATAAACGGTACAGGCGGCTTAACGGCGACAGGCGGAACGGACAGCGCGGGTATCGGCGGCAGTGCCGGTGGTAGTGCGAATTCTCAAGCGGGCGGCGATATCACCATCAACGGCGGTTTTGTCAACGCGGCAGGCAACGGCAGAAAGAGAATTGCGCCCGCTGTAATCGTGTGTCATGCCGTCATACTCATTTTTGATTTTCTCGCCCACCCGATACGCCGCCGCGCCCGCACTCACTTCATGCCCTTGAAAAGCCTACCTATCGGCGCACTTTTCGGCGATGATGATAGCGAACTAACTTTCCGTTTTTGTGTTTTACGGCTTGCGCTTTCGTCCCTTGTTTTTTTACTCGCGGTAGCAAGTTCTTTTATCGTTTCCTGTTGCTCCATGATGAGTTGATTTTTAAATTCAACTTCCGTTTTAGATATGTAAACCATTTCATCATCTGGCGCGTACTCCCTATGCGCTCCACCGCATGCGGTATCGTTTAAAAAGTCCTGTTTTATTACGCTTTCCCCCTGCTCCAATATGTATATAGTGCCGTCAACATTTCGGGCATACGGCAACACCGTTTTATATAGCTTGCCTTTGTATCGTTTGTAAACCGCCTGCTTTGATACTCCAAGTTCGTCCGCTATCTCTCTGATAGTCCTCATGCAAATCATCTCCTGTTAGCATTTGGATTATTCTATGCTTAAAGGTCATTTAAGAGCGATAAAAATTTAGAAAATTCTGCTTGACAAATAGTAATAATTTTGCTATACTAAACATACAGAAAGTGGCTTGTCTGCGGGCTTTTTTTATAGATACCCATCGGCGGCAGCATAACCGACACTACCCAGGCAAGGGTTTTATATAACCCGTCGACGAACAGGCCTTTTAACCAGTCCGGCGAAGACATAAAGTCAAAAAATAAATATAACGGGTTAATTAACGCGAATAAAAACTTCCCCAGATAATCCGAAATTATATTTGTTCCCGCGAGCGTAAGCCACAATATACAGAAAAGCCCCGCCGCCATAATCAAAAATCCCGTCGATTTCGACGTTAATATTTTATTTATTTTCAGATTTCTCTCAAGATATTCTTTATCTTCGCATATAACGACGCGGTTGTAAATCTCTTCGCTTTTTTTGATTAGGGAACAAAATAAATCTTCGTCGTAGGGACGACCGCCCTCG
>Ga0099364_10005011_pt1 | contig 19818 bp, 4 predicted proteins | sample TergutTh196P3_FD_73070 | JGI IMG/M metagenome (GOLD analysis project Ga0099364, IMG submission 73070) | Microcerotermes parvus P3 segment gut microbial communities from Pointe-Noire, Republic of the Congo - Th196 P3 | ecosystem: Host-associated > Arthropoda: Insects > Digestive system > Gut ... | reverse complement strand
ACAACCCCTCACCCCAGCCCAAGTAGTCAAGCTGCTTCCGGTGCGCTCACATCTCGCGCCCGTCGCAAGACGCGTGCTCCTTATTCGTCGCACTGCGACCCCGCAAGGGGCGAGGGAGACGACAGCGACGAGAGTAATATTTTATTATAGCTTTCATGCGTTTGTCGTGGCCGTTAAACCCAAATATTCCGTTAGACTTTGCAAAACATGTTGTTTTTTCCTCTCCCCTTGCGGGCGAGTTTGCGACGAATAAGGAGCACGCGTCTTGCGACGGGTGCGAGATGTGAGCGCACCGGGTGTCGGCAAAGCCGACAGGGTGAGGGGTTGCCGTTTTTGAAGCAGTGTCATGAACTCGTTTCAGGATCTCGTTGTTGACATTAAAGACATTAAGGACCTTAAAGTCCTTAAAGACGTTAAAGGCCAGATCCTGAAACGAGTTCAGGATTGATGACATCGGTAAGAAAAAACAGGGTTTTTAGAGAGACCTAATTTGTATATTATTCAATTTTTAGGAAAAAAATAAATGAGCAAATACCGCAAAGTTCTGGTTGATTTCGGAACGATAGAAAAAAACATTCAAAAGTATAAGCTTAAAAACAGAGGGATAGAGGCTATATCCACGGATAAAATAGTCGGAAGCCTAGGCAGGTATAATGATTTTTCTAAAAATCTTCTGCCGAACCGCGGCGATATGGGCATACGTTATGAGAGCATTAAAAAAGGAATGCTCGGCGGCGTTATATATCCTCCGATAAAAGTGTACCAGGTTTTGGATAATTATTTTGTTATTGACGGTCATCACAGGCTGATGGTCGCGAAAAACGTTTTTAACGCAAAATATATAGACGCCGAAGTTCTGGAAATTAATTTTGATTTTGAAATATCGCCGAATAAAACTTACTCGTACAGCACTGACAGCGCCAGAAGTTTTTTGATAAAGCTGGAAGAGCATTTTTTTCAGGTAAAAACAAATCTTTCAAATGCCGTGATAAAATATCCTTTAAAGGTTACCGAGCTTAAAAGTTTCGGAAAGATTTACGAGGAGATTGAAAATTACAGAAACAGTTATAACAAGGGGCAATTTCAGAAGCTGCCCATAATATACGCCGCTTATCACTGGTATGAGCACCGTTTTCTTCCCGCCGTGCACATTATTGAAGAGGAAGACGTATTGAGAGGCTTTCCCAACAGAACTTATACCGATCTTTACGTGTGGATACAGCAGCATAAATATTATTTAAGCCAGAAAGTCGGCTATGACGTCGGCTTTGATTTTACGGCGCATGATTTTTTTAAGAAATATAAAAAAGTAAAAAGCCTTTACCTGATTCCTTCAATGATAAAAGACGTGCTGCGCGGAATTAAAGACCAGATAAAGGAAAACCTGTAACTGCAGAAGCTCGGAGGTCTGGTAGCTCGGCAACGGCGAAAAAGGCGGCAATTGGATAATGACAAAGTCTTTGTCTTTGCCTAGCTGCCGAACTTCCGAGCGGCCGCGCTTCTGAATTTTCACAAAAGGATTAATATGAAAATTCTCGCCGTTTCCGACGTGGAAGACAATAATCTTGAAAATGTCATAAAGTTTGAACATGACAAACTCGCTTCAATTGATTACGTATTTTCCTGCGGGGATCTTTCCCGCAAATATCTGGAATATGTTACCGACAGCGTAAAAAAAAGCCTCTATTTTGTTTCCGGCAACCACTATGTCCTTCAGTTTTACAAGGATAATTTTAATTCTCCGAAAATGGTAAAAAAACTTTACTACGGCAAAGGCATGCGTCTGCGTTTCGGCGGAATAGACATGCACGGCCGCGTCGAAACTCTTGAAAATTATATAATCGTCGGATTTGGCGGCTCAATGAGATACAATCCGGGGAATTTTCAATTTGAAGAGTATGAAATGGAAAAAATAGTTAAACGCGCCGAGTCAGCGGTAAGATGGATAAAATTTAAAGATTTTGTACTTTTCAGGAAGAAGAAAGAAATTCTTGTTATGTCCCACGCGCCCGTCGCCGGAGTGCATGATAAAGAAGACAGGTGTCATCAGGGATTTAAGTGTTTCAAAAGTTTTGTGCATAAAATGAAGCCTCTTTTATGGATGCACGGACATGTTCATTTTGAAAATCAGAAAAAAGAGCAGAATACTATTTTGGACAAAACGCTTATTATTAACGTTTATTCCTCTAAAACCATAGATATATTAAATTGTGAAATAAATGTAAAAAACATTCATTTTTGATAGATTTTGCTTGTTTTTTTTTTGACCGATGGTTATAATCTACATACATCATGATAAAGAAAACTTTGGCAATTATTATTTCGGTCTTATTATTGGCTGTTACTTCCTATGCGCCTGCATACGGAGTAAGCGTAAAAACAACGGATTCATTCGCCGCGCAGCCGGCTTCCGCTGACAGAATTATCAATCACTCTTCTTTTGTACAAATACCTCAACAGCTTTTTGACGTGTGCGTAAAAGTCAGCGAAGCTTTTCAGACAGGGATACTGCTTTCTTCTTCAGGCGGTGAAACAGTCATTAAAGCTTTTTATAAAATAATAAGTATTAACATATTTCTCGATATGGTTAATCTGAGTAAACCGGCAAAATTATCGGTTTCTTATGCGGACGTTTACATTAAATACGCGGATAATTCAAACAAAGACGTTAACGGGCTGTTAATCTTTATGATGATATTTACTTTTTTACAGGTACTGCTATGTCTGCTTGCAATTAAAAAAGCTAATTTGCCTTATTCAATTATATTAAACAACAAAAAAGCACGGTATCGGCTGTTATGATACCGTGTTTTTTTGTTTGGGGAGAAAGTCATGTTTAAAAAGATGCTGTCAGTGTTATTATCATCATTTATTATTTTGTCTTTTGTTTTACAGGATTACGCCCATGCCGTCGGGCAAGACGCGGCAATGCCTGCCGCGGGTGCAATTAAACCCGCAAATGACGACGATTTGATACAAGGTATGGGAAAAGTGGTTTACGGAAAAGATTTCGGCGGGGACAACATTGTTCTCAATATCCAGGATTTTCACATGCATCCCGAAGTTCAAAGAAATATAAGCCGGATAATAGGAGCGCTGTGCAAAAAGTACGATATAAAGAACGTGTTTGTCGAAGGCGCTTACGGTAAAGTTGATGTCGGCTGGCTATCTAACATAAAAGACGCCGAGCTGAAGAGAACTGCCATTGAAAATCTGCTTTCTTCCGGAGACATTACCGGAGCGGAATATTTTGCGGCCTCCGAAGGCAAAGATAATTTTATACTCGGGCTTGAAGATAAAAAAATCCACAGGGAAAACATCAAAAGGCTCGGAGCTTTAATCGGGAAAAAACAGGCTTATGAATCTTCTCTCGCGTTTTTTGAAAATGAGCTTGAATCTTTTCAGGCCAGATATTTCAGCGTTAAAAATAAAAGATTAAACGCTTTGGTAAAAAAATACAGAAACGGCAAAATTTCGTCGGAAAAATACTATAAAATCCTTTTAACCTACATGAAGAAAAACGCCAGGCAGTCGGAAGGCGTGTACGGCACAATAATGCCGATGAGCATTGAAGATTATCCGAATCTTTCCATGTATTTAAAAATTACTGCTCTGCAGAACAGGCTTAATTATAAAAAAGTGTCAAAAGACATGCACAGCGCGGTTGAAGCCGTTAAAGAAAACATATCGTATAGCCAGTATCAGGATTTTTTAAAAGAAACGGATAATTTTAACGATTCCGGAAAGCTTGCCGCGTATCTTTCAAGAATGCCTGAAGATTTTAAGAAAGCGCACTTAACGGACAACCTTTTAAATTTCGTAAACATGATCCAGATTTTAAATGAAATTAATCCCATATCTTTATTAAAAGAAGAAAGGCTTTTGGTTGAAAACATAAGAATTTCGCTTTCGAAAAACGGCAATGAACTCGAAATATCTTTCCTAAGCGATTTTTTCCTTTATTTCGGCGATTATATGCGTACTTCGATTTCGGCTGAAGATCACGCTTATTTCAATAGCAGATTTGCGAAATTTTTGAACTTGTGGAAAAAATATTCATACTACGACACGATGGATACGCTTCAAAACGAGTTTGAGCTTCTCGAACAATACTACACAGTTAACGACGACAGAAACGAAATTTTTATAAACCAGATTACAAAGAATTACAATCTTTCAAATCGCAGCCCCTTAACGCCGTCCGTAAAAAATACCGTTTCAGAATTTTCCGAAAATAAGAAGAACGTAATAGTCTGTATAACCGGCGGATATCACAGCGAAGGGCTGACGCAAATACTTGAAAACCGCAATGTTTCTTACGCGGTAATTACTCCTAATGTCAACTCCGGCATAGAGCAAACTTTAAAAAAGTATGAAGAAACTATCTTAAATCAGGCAAGAATATTTAGCCAGAGTCTTGGCGCGGCGCTTGCTTCCGTAAGTTCAAGTCCGGAAATGGCGGAGTTGCTGCTTAATGGGGTTCGCGAGAATCTTGCTACGCAAATTTACAATGAAGATAATATTAATACTTTTGTTAATATGTTTAAAAATTCTTTGGGCGCCGAGAATGTTTTATATAATGCTGAAACAACTACTATAAACCTCAAAGAAGGCGAAAGCTGGGCGCCTTTTTATGAACTGACAGAAGAAGAAGGTAAGATTGCTATAAAAAAGATTAAAGAAGAGTGGGAAGAGTCTTCAGTGCCTATTGATTTGAAAAAGGATTTTAAAAGGCTGTACGAAGTATTAAATTTGACGACTTTATCACAGGGTATAGAATTATTTCTGCCTAATATTGACAGCAGAGTCATATATATAATGTTAAAAGCGGCGGAAAACAATCTTTTAACCGGCAGCGGCTTGTCATTCGAAATAGCCGGCAACGGCGAAGGGATTCCGGAATCTTTTGAAGTTAACGGTAAAAATACCCGGACAACCGTTTTCGCAAGATTATCGCCAAAACTGCAAAATGCAATTAACGGTTTAAATGAAGCGCAACTTAAGCAACTTAATCAAAAACACCCCAATATTTTAACTGCATTGCGCGAGACAAACCTGCTCAGCGCTTTTGTGCGTATTGATGCCGTTGAGAAACGGATAAAAGAAATTTTAAAAATCGACGAGTATGCAGAAGTCGCGGCCATGCCGCATGAGAGCCTAGACGCGGTGGGCGAGCAGGTCGTCGAGCCTACGGTGAAAAAAACTGCAGTTGAAAAACCTTTTGATTTGCGTCTGCAATTTGTAGAAACCAAACCGACTCGGGAGGGGCTATTAGCAATATTAAGTCTTATTTTTGATCGTTTCTCTAGGCGGCATGGTTTATCTAAGCCGATAAAAATTTTGCCACATATGATAGAAAGTATTTTTGGAATGTGTGCACCCCTGCATCATTTACCACTAGCTATTGTACAAGTGATTGAGGAGACATATAAAAGAGAACTTCCAGGAAGAGAACTTCCAGATTATATAAAAAATATGATTGAGAGGGATATAGTAAACCTCCTCCAAACTGAACAAATTAAAACCGCTACGTTGAAAAGAGATAATACTGAAGTTGTTGTAGGCGAAGACGGAATTGAGTCTTTGGATTATAACGGTAAACCAGTTTTATACGTTGATAGTAAAGTAGGCGGAAGGAATCTTATTATTAAAGATAAGAAAGGTATTCCTTTACCGTGGGTATTAGGCAATATCACTGATGGCAGCAGCGTAGGAGCTATTTTGGAAATAAATAATCAAATCAGCGTAACAGACACGGTTTCTATTATAGGCGATGGGCAGCTGAGATTTAATACGAAATTTACACACCCCGGTAACCCTCAAGGCAACAATAAGGGGATTAATATGGCACATGAAATCCCTTACGCGTATAATCTGCCTTTTAACGTTCCGACGGATGTTCAAAAAATAACGATATATTACGGCAATAATGAAGAACAGGAATTGGATATAAACGCGCTTGGCAATACGGTTTTTGAAGATAATGTGACAAAAATAGAAATAGGCGGTACGGCTATTGAGTTCACCGAAAATAAGAACTTGTCCAAGTTCACGATTTGGCCTGGCAACACAAAAGACGCAAAAGACAGATTTATACGTATTCAACTTGGCAATGATTCCAAAACGACTCTGAACGCCGGCGAAACCGTTGAATTTGGTTTTGCGTTGAAAATAACAGACGCCGCCGGAGCGTCTGCTGATACCATAATAAAGGAATTAAACTCTCTTATAAGGCAACATAGTGATGCTGATGTTACTAAGAAAGAACAGGCAGGAAATGAATTGATAGATTTTGTATCTAAAGTTTTGGAAAATAATAATTTTTCCGAAGAACAGCAACGAGCCGTTGATGAGTTAATTATAAAAGCTTACTATTCGCTTCAAGCTAATGAAAAGTCTTATTCTTCCAGAGAAGAATATAGTACTTTAACTAACCTTGTCGAGGAGTTAGAGCTGTACTCAATGCTTGAAGATCGTCTTAGAGGATTTAACTTTTCTGTTGACACCAAGTATACTGATAAATCTAGCGGCTTTATATTTAGCATTTTCCCTTCCAGAGATAAAACCGCTCAAACTCAAAATATTATATTGAAAGGATTTAGAAAGATAACGGGTCTTAAAGTAAATAAACGTGACGATATAGTGAACTTTAGACATAACTTTGAAGTAGCTAGCAAGTCCAATGATAAGATAGTTAGAAATGGCCTGACTTTGGCTAATATGAAAGCTATGACAAATGTTTTGGGTAATATTTTACAAGCCGCCGCAAATAAAAACTACAAAGAAGGCCGAGATAAAGATGCTCAAAAGAGGAATCCTACCTTAAGATCTTTTATATTCCCGATAGTTGGTGTTTTAGTCGGGCTGATATATTTTTGGGTTACCGGGCAGCTGCCGCCGGCAGCGGAGACTGTGACAACTGCTTATTTAAACGAAATGGCGGGCAATGGAATACTTTTTGCGGCAATCGGCAGTATAAAACCTGATGCCATTCAAGCAGTGAAGCGTGCTTTTCAAAAGTCAATTATATTTAAAAACAACTACGGTAATGAAGTTGGAATTGTTACGTTGAAAAAAGGAGAAAACGTTCTTGAAGTACGCACGGAAAACGGATATGTTATGTCTTTGAATTATAACGGCGAGCCTATATCTTTTAATGCGGCTATTCCCGACGGATATTTTGCGAAGCCCAGAAACGCTTCTCCGTATAATTCTCTGTGGAAACTTGAAAAACATGGCAGAAACAGCATAACGTTTGTTTTAGATAAAGGCGACGGCGAATGGAGTAATGTTGTTGTCAGAAATACTATAAAGCTTACTGCCGGCGGTTTTAAATCTGAAGTTAAAATCACTAATACGGACAAAAGCGGCACGGCTAAGTCCGTTAAAATTAATTTTGTGGAGAACCCGTTTGTTCGGCCATACGGAGAGCCGTACGGCAAAAACATGATAGCAAAATATCTGCGCGAAAAATACGGACATGACACTGTGATAGTATTTGCCGGAGATAATACTCAGCCAGGCGGAAATGATGCTCTTTTAGCGGGAAATCTTTTAAATCAAAGCCAAGAAGGATATGTAGAGATACTTCAAATTGATAGAGGTATCAAAGAGACAAGAAGCAAGGTTGAAAAAATGTTGCTTAAGCACGAAGGTAAAAAGATTGTTTTAGTATTTGACATGGATGGCACTATTATTGAACCCGGAAAAGCAATGGACCCCGAATCTGATTTTGGTAAATGGTTTGCTGAACTTGCGAAAGAGAAAGAACTTGCGGAAGCGGAAGAACATGCGAAAGCGAAAGAACATACAGTATATTTAGCTACAGGATCTCAAATTGCAAAGGTTGAGAGGATGATTCCTGAGGGTATTAGGTCGCAAATAAATATATATTCCTCTATGGGTAACGAATTTTATCCGAAAAAAGGCGATGGGGATCCGGTAAAAGCAGAGCATATTAAAATGCCTCAAGAAGTAATAGATAAGTTTATGGAACTTTCGAAAAATCAGGGAAAAGGTGAATATAATAAATATATTTCTTCCGATCCCGGAGCATTTCATTTCTCTGTTGTCGAAATAAACAGGGATGCTGAACCGGATATGATGGAAAAATATGAAAATTGGGCACGCGAAAATGGCAGTAATAAAATAGAAGAGATTGTTCAAGAACTTAACAAATCGCTTTCGCAATTTCATTTTTCAAGAGGCGGCGGGCCATGGATTGACGCAGTTCGCAGAGAAGAAATACGGCAAATTAAGCCGTCTGTAATCGGCTCCATGACCTTAAACCAAGGTGAAACGGCTAACTTCAGTTTTGAGCTTGAGGTGGTTAAGCAAGAATCTAAGCTTGTTCCCGATGCAGCTGCTCCTGCTGCTGTGTCGCCTTTTGAAGTCGCAGTGCATGAAATTTTAGAAAGGTTTTTAAGTAATAACCCTGCGCATAAATTTTTAGAGGCGATGAAAAGTCTGCATGCGGAACATAATACAAAAGAGGAAAATGAGAAAGAAGATCCCAAAGATAGAAATCTTAAAGATCCCGAAATATTTGACAGGTTATTGAAACAGCTTAAAATATTGAGAGACCCGTCAAAGTTTTCTAAGGACGCGATGACGTTGCAGGGCATAATAGAATTGTTTTCAGAGCACCAGGCATTATCCGAAGCCGAGGAGAAATTAAACGAAATTAAATTCGGAACCGCCGGATACAGAAAGGAGTTTGGAGAAGAATTCAATTATCTTCATGTTTTAGTAAGCGCGCAGGCTATTGCTGATGTTGCGAAGGAACGTTTTAATAAGGCACAGCCAGGCAGAAACAACCCAAAAATTTATGTCGGATATGATACGCGTTTTATGTCAAAAGAGTTCGCGGAAATCGTGTCAGGCGTGTTGGCTGCAAACGGTATAGACGTAGAATTAAGCGGCGTTGATACGCCTACTCCGGCAATTTCATGGCGGCTTGGAGAAAGCAAAGGAAAAGAATATGATTTATCCGTAAATATAACGGCAAGCCACAACCCGTATGATTATAACGGTATCAAAGTCAATGAACCTTTCGGCGGGCAGGCAACTCCCGATATTACTGGCGCGATAGAAAAGAAAATAGAACAAATCGCCACCGAAAACATAAAAATAAAATACGCTACTTTGGAAAGCGGAGTGGATTCCAAAAAGATAACGATAACATACGACTTGCTGCCCAGATATGTAGAAGCGCATATTGAAAGGTTTAGAAAACAGTCTAATATGGAAGACGATGCTGTGTTTGAAGCGTTCAAGAGAAAAATGAAAAAATACTATTTTGTAGCGGATGTTAAACATGGAACAATGCCGGGATATGTAAGAGCAATAATGGAAAAGTTAGGACTTGGAGTAGACAATTATGAAATAATGAATGACGGAGTTGACCCGACTTTTGAAGGCGAATATCCGAGTCCTGATAAAAATACTGTGAAACTTGAGAAAAGAGTCGATAAAATAATTAAAGAAAACCAAAAACCCGACATGAGCACTTACGCGTTTGCGTTTGATCCCGATGGTGACAGAATGTTTCTAAGAGAAGGCAAAACCAATTTCATCGCTGACCAAATCATAGTTTATAAGCAGTATATTCTTTTGGAAAAAGCGGTTGAAATTGCAGCAAAAGCGAAGGAAGCTGCGGAAAAAAATGGTGAAAAATATGTACCACAGGAAGTCTTGATAGTTGCGAGCCTTCCCACGACAGGCGCTTTGGAGTTTGTTGCAGAATATTTTGACAAAACTTATCCGGGATTGCTTAATGTAGAGGTAAAGCGCGTAAATGTAGGCTTTAAGTGGATAGCGGAAGAGATGAAAAAAGCGAGAGACATAAACCCTAATGTGATTCCGATGGGAGCTGAAGAGTCCGGCGGGATAGTCGTGGGAGGTACTCTTGACAAAAATGGTCTCGATGGAACGGTAGATGCTGCGCTGCAGGCAATAGAAAGCGGGAAGACAATAGCAGAGACTTTGGAGCATATATACTCAGAGGAAGTTTTGGGCTGGACTCCGCATAAGCAAGATGAAAACGTTAAGTTTAAAAGCAAGGATGAGTTATCCGCAAAAGGCGCCTTACTTCAATCGGTTGTCGACAATCCAGCCATTCAGGAAGCATTTAAAATACAGTTTGAAGGTTTGAGCGAAAGTTTTACAATTGAACGTATCGAAAAAATTGAAAGCGACACAATTGACGGTAAGCATTTTGAAGGTATAAGAATAGTTACGTCTAACCCGAGAGTATTGTTTATGATGCGTCTTTCCGGAACCGAGCCTTTGATAAAGGTTTATGCCGAAAGCGGCGATGAAGAATTAACTAAAAAAATGATGGGTATAGGCAGAACAATACTTCAAGACTTTTCCATGCCAACAACTATTACACCCATAAGGGTAAGCGCTTTTGCGGCAGCTATAAAGAGTGTTCCACCCGGGGTGCTTCAATCTTTCTTTAGCTGGGTTAATAGAGATGGAAAAACGGAAGGGGATACTGAAAAAAGTGCAGAGGATAATGCGCTAACGAAAATAGTACCTCAGAATAATGGTAATATTTTTGCCGATTTAGATGAACAGCTTGCTGCAGAAGCCTCTGCCGCCGCTGAAGCCGAAGCAGAGCGTTTGTATCACAGCATCGGAGGTCGGGCATCTGTGCAACCTTTTGATGAAAAAGGCGGCTTGAGAATCATAGAAGGTTTGAATAGGCTGAGAGAAGAATATGCATCTAACCCTGCAGATGGAATAAAAGCGTTTAGATTGGCAGACGAATGTTTTAATGCTTTGGTGGGCGGATATACTTTCAGACCAGAACATCGGAGAGATGTTGAAGATGCAGTTATAAAGAGTGTTGATTTGCTTGAAAAAAATAAAACCGAGTTTAGTCATAGATTTTCTGATAAAGAAAGTGAAAGCGTAAATTATACAATATTGGTCAATGCTGTCAATCAGTTAAAGGAACAAAGAGCAGCTCCAGCTCCAGAAAGACTGCTGGTGTCCCTCAAAGAATTTTTAGGAGATAATTTAGGATATAATACGCAAGACAAAAACGAGGTAGACATAGTACAAAAATTAGCAGGAAAAGGATTAATAGAAAGCAGGGAGAGGTTTTTTCCGTCACACAATGATAAGTATGTTAAGTATATAAAAGATGTTATGAATGTTCTTAGGAAAGAAGGTAACAGTGATATAGAAGCTTTTAATAAGCTTAAGGAGCTAATCAAAGATAAGAAAGAGTTTGAGGCTTATCTTTTTGGTCTGGGAATAATAACTACTGACCCTGATTTGTATGCTTTTGAATCTCTAAACCATCTTGTTGATCTTATTGGTTCTATTAATGATGTAGATACTCTCAATTGGTGGATGAATATTGAGAATATAATGAGGATAAGACTCAAAGACAATATAGCAATAGAAAATATAGGATTGGATGAAATAAATGCTCTCATAAGAGATGTGAATGAAGCCAAGGAAGCAAAGAAAGAAGCTGGCGAAATAGCCGTTGAAAAATCAGAAAAGGGCGCTGCACTTAAATATTTCTTGCCCCTTATCGGTATTGGTGTGATATTGGGTTTGATGTCCGGGCATGTGGATGTCGCGGAAATTGTTTCTTTAAGCGCAATTGCGGCTGACGGGGGAATAATTTCTTTAGTCGCAACCGCTCTTCTTGGCGCCTTAGCTTTTGGTACCACAGTTTACAGCGTTATTAATGCTGTAGTAATAGGAAAGAAAGAAGAAGTGTCAGCTAAAAAACCTTCAGGCGAAACCGGAATGCTGCCTCCTGCTGACTTACCCACGGCAGCTTTTGCTCTCCCCAGAGTTCCTCCTGTAGTAAAAGTGAAAAGCTTCCCTCAATTTATAAAAGATTTGAAAAGGTTCAAAAAACAATACGATGCTTATGTTAGCAGAGTAGAAAATGCAAAAACAGAGGAACAAAAAGTTATACTTTTGCATTTGATATCAAAAAACAAAAATGGCTTGTTAAGCTTAATTAATGATGCTTTTGAAAAAGACTATTTCTCTTCCAACACTGAAGAGCAACAACAAATCGAAGAAGCTAAGGATTTAATTATAGCTCTTGCCGATTCGTTTGAAGCTGGTGATGTTAGCGATATAGAGAAGTATTATTATGAATATGGTATATTCGTTGAGAATGTCGATAAGCTAAGAGCTGAAAAAATAGCTGCTGAAAATTTAGCAATGGCTGCTGAAAATTTAGTAATGGCTGCCTATAACTTTACAAGTGTAGCAGGAGGGGAATTTAACATCAGACATAACCCTAATTCAGGAACTGTGCTCATGCTGCATTTTAATTTGCCCAACCATGAGATATGGTATGATGCAGCATCATTTTCTCTAAACTGGGTGTATGGCAACAAATATAATGCCAAGTATGATAGCTTATGGACAGAAATTGAAAGTCGTATACAAAGTAATGAATTGACAAATTTGCTAAGTACTGATAGTTCTGAAAGTACTATTCTTGCACAACAACATGTTGTTTTTAGCATTAAATTTAAGGAACCGCCTACTTTGAAAGACTTGCAGGCAGTTGAAGATATGTTTGATAAAGCTCTTAAACCTGCTGTAGTTGCCAAAGCACCGCCACTGCCTGCTCAATCCAATCTGCCGGAACTTGGAACCTTTTCAGATGTAGAAGGCCGAGATACACCTAGGCAAGAGGTGAAAGGAATGCCTGGCAGTCCTGGCGACTTATCCAACAGCACTAAGCTTGTTGGCGGACACGAGAAAGACAAATTAAAGCTGGGAACAATAAGAACGAGCATGGGGAATATTTTCTTAGGGGCTAGCGCCGGAGTGGATTATATAGGCGGCTTGAAAACACTGAAGAGTCAATATGAGCTTTCCAACAAAGATGTGGGCAACCTTATAGAAGAATATGAAGCTGATCTTTATTATGATGATGATGACAGAATGAAGGAGATAAAGGGCGAGATAGAGGGTATAGCACTTATAGCGAGCGCTTTAGCATCCCATGCCTCTGATATACTGGGACATATTGACTTTGCTAATGGCACAGAACAGCAAGAAGCTAATGTCACAAAACAGCAAGAAGCTATTGGTTTAGCTATAGAAATTGTGGATTTATTTGAAAGCAGACAAGCCGGCCTGACAATTTTTAAGTATAGCCCAGGTTATAGTAGCCTTAAGGAAGCTGCTGCCGCGAAAAAAAGCAAACGCCAAGCGGATGTGAATAAAGCAGCTTCAGGTGCAGCGGATGAGCGGGCACTCATGGAAATAGGCGGCACTTGGGATAAGATTAGAGACAGTTGGTGGGTTAAATGGATCGTCAGACCGGTTACTAAAGACGAGCTTAAAGTCAGAAGCAGGGCAGTAACTATTTATGAATATAGATATATATTAGAAATAATATTTCTCCCTTGGAAATTTTCACTTGAACATTTAGATGCGGGGTATGAGATTTCTAAGGATCCTAAGGATATTAAGGATGAGGATAGTCTGAAGAGTAAAATCGTTGCAAGAATTAACAAATCACCAATCTTTGGTGATCATGATGGTCTGAAGAAAGGATTAAACTACAAATACTACATAGGGGAATTAGAACTATCTAAAACACTTAAAGAATTTATGAAAGGTAAAAAAGAAGAAGACGGATTAACGTTACAAATAGTTCATTTTAGGCATTATCTTAACAACGACTTACACTCTCGTAACTTACACTCCCGTGGCGTTAACGAGTTTTTTGACGGCGTGTTGCCTGACATGCGTGTGGATTGGGTACAGAGATTAACCAACAATCCGGAAATAATTGATGCCTATTTAAAAGCTAACCCTGAGGCTCAACTGGTGCGTGACCTAAAAAATCTCATAGCTGAGCTTGAACGTATTAAAAATGTGAAAGCGTCGGTATTTAGTCTGAGACAAGTTCTACTTAAGACTTGTGGTATTACATTTGTCGCTTCGATAATTACTTTTATGAACATTGCAGCTATACCATTTTCTACAGCATTGTATTTAAGCTTTGCCATCTCAGCTTTAGCAACGTCTGCCGCATACATGAGAGGCCATTCGAATAACAATTATAATGTACTCGTAAAGGCTGCTGAAAAAATTCAAAATGAGTTAGAGTTAAGCGGTAGCGGTAGAAGAGACGCAGGCGGCTTGGCTTCTTTAGTGGGGTATTTTGCCGGCAAATACCCCCACGTTAAAGTTGGTAACATTGATGTTCCTGACTTAGCGCGTTTAATAGTCACCCACCCGGAAGATATCGATGAATATTTAGAATCTAAATTTAAATCTGGATCTGAATCTTCACTGGCAAACGACATAAAAGATATTTTAGCACCTTTGACATCTTCATCTGAAATTGTGCAAAAAGATCGTGAAGGCGGTCTCGGCGGGCGGGCTTGGGCTTGGGGCTTGCGCTTGGCAGTATCGGCAGGGCTTTTTGTACTGGTATGGGTATTCATCAACTACATAGCTCTACCGGGGGGTGGTGAGAGTATAGGGATAAGTTCTTCAATTAAATTGTTTTTGGAGAGTTTTTTCACCAAAATCACCGAAATTTCCGGAATGGGAGCTGCTGCAGTACCGTTTTTTGGCTTAGGAACACAAAAATTTTCTGTCTCCGAATCCGAAGAGCAGAAATTAAAATGCCAAGAATTTGAAATGGCCCTTAGATTATTTTTTGATGTCAGCCGCAACGACGACAATACTAAACTCCAATTACAATATAAGAAGAGACAACAGCCACTCCAATTAATAATAATGGGCAAACCAATAATAATAATGGGCGAACCAAAAGATATGGAAAGTGGCTATGTATTAACATTAGATTTAGATGAACTACTGGACCAAAAACCAGAAACAATAGACGGTTATATAGCAGCTCTATTGGGAGCCAGAGAACAGCTTAGACAAAGTGACCCTATAGGAACTGTAATGCATGAGGTGGCTGAAGCAGCGGCAGAAAAGGTGGCAGAACTTTTGCCTGATTTAAAGTATGCTCCAATATCTTTGAGTGTTGGAAAAGATGGTACCTATGAGCTGTCAGCTTATGCTGAAGGTTTTTTAGATATTAATAATCGTAATGCCGATAGTTGGAATAGTATGATAAGATCGCTAAAGGCGGACGTAGAGCGTGTCAATGGTGTTATAATGCAAGAGCAAAAAATAGGCAATTTTACATTTGCTTTCACATTGCATCTTGCTTTGGACAAATTGGAAAATCTTAATTTGGCTGAATTACAAGATCTTTCTTTGAAAGAAGAAGAATTAATAAATCGTATTTTGGACGTTTATGTGGGTGTATCATTAAATCGTATATTGGGCGACTTAAAAGAGAAAATGAAGAATAATGAATTACAAAGCTTTCTTGAACGACTTGAAAAACAAGAATTAGAAGGCTCAGAATCAGATACTGCTAAAGCAGAAATTAAAAATGCGATTAAAGATACAGCAGGAATTATACAGTCTGCTTCATTAGATAAACTTGTCTTGAATCAATTACTACAAGAACTCGCTTTATACAGATTAAGAAATAATGAGAATGGCAACATTAAAATCGGTACTACCAAAGGATTACGAAACCTTACTTTGTATCAATTACTAAATCCTAAATCGGAAGAGGAAGAGCTTACTTTGAAGGAATTAAAAGAACTTGTTCCGGAATTGCTAGATATTCGTAATGATGAATTGGCCGCTATTACAAATGAAGAAAGATTAAGATCTATTATTGTTACCAAATTAGAAAGTTTTATCTTGACCAAATTAGACAGTCTTACACAACAAGAATTAGAAGATCTTATTAAGGCCAGATTCGAAAAGTATACTTTGGACAGGCTGGAAGCAATTAAAAAAGCATTTCAACAAATCCAGAAAAATGCACGCGGCACTCAACGCGGCATTACACTAGTGGAAATGCAAGTTTTTTTATCAGTTTTTATATTTATAGCTTATATGTCTCCAGTTATTGCGGTCAGTACTGTGGTCGGAATTATTATATTAGGACTGATATATCCCTCCAGCGTTAGAAATTTTTGGAATAAAATTATAGAAACTGCAAAAAGAATTACAACAAAAGAAAAGAAAGCAGAAGTTCAAGTATCTAAAGAAGAGTATAATGCCAAGCTTGATGAGCTTAATTTTGCGCTTAGATTGTTTAATATGAGATATAGTGACAATTTAATAAATTTTAGTATTGATACTGATGATGTTTTATTTAAAGGAAAGAAAGGTATTTCAAATGTTATGGAGATAAGTAAAGTATTTGAAGATATTGAGAACTCCGGCATTCAATTAGAAGGAAACTTCAAATATACAATAGATGAAATGGATGCTATTATAAAACGTATATATACAGCCAGAGAGGAACTCAGAGATAAATTTCCTGAAGAAGTTGCCTATCACGAAAAATCTCAAGAATTACTTCAAGTTATGAGAGATTATGCGCAGCATGCCGGTTTCGCCGGTGCTGATGTGAAATATAACGGTTTAGCATTAGATGTTATTTTTCCATCGACGCTTGAGGGTAAGGCTATTGTGAAGATAACCAAAGGGTTTATAGGCAGTGAAAAAGTAGAAGCAGTAGAAATTGGCAGTAAAATATCACTTAGATTTAAAGATAATGTTGTTTCCGGAGATTTGCAAAAAGTTATGGATAAGTTAAAACAATATCCGATACGTCCCAGCGTCGTAAATATGGTAAAAGCGGTCTTGCGATTAGGAGAAGCAATAGGAGTGCCGTTCGAAGTAAGGTATGTTAGCGGCGAGCAGCTTGAATTGGAGACTGACGCTCGATATTGGCAGCAGAAGCACTTAACAGCAATAATACCAAATCTTAGGAGTAATGCAAATAAATTATACATCAACATTATTGAGGATAAGAATGATAAACGTAAGATAATATCATATACAGGTCTTAATGAAGAAGCTTTTATTACAAATGTGTTTGATAACGCTGCCGATGAAGCCGAAGCAGAGGCTAAAGCCATATTAAAAGAAAACGAGAAAGTGAGAGAACAAGGTCAACAAATGCCCGGCGAAGAAATTAATACTCTGCTGGAAAAAATTCAATCTGATTTTGCTTTATTTGGAATAACCTTTATCCCAAACACAGAAAGTGCTGATTATAAATTCTACTCGATAACATTTGAACGCACCAATGAAGAAGCTAAGGATATATTGGCGAAAGTTAAACAGAGATTGCCTGAAAGTTTAGTAGATAAACAACTTAAGTTGTTGCATCCCGACGATATTATGTTGACCTACGTGTATGAGATAAAAGGAACAGAAGATCCTATGACTTTAGAAAATTTGCAGGCCATTAAAAATATTTTGGACACAGCCAAAGACGACCTAAGAGAACTCGATAAGGAAAGAGTCGATTATCATGAGAAGTCTGTTGAACTGACAGAAGTACTCAGACGTATTGCCGGAGAAGGGAGCTACTATGATAATAACGATTATGAAAACACATATTTGATGTCGTGGAATTCGGATGGTAATACTTTAGATGAAAAAATCATTAAAGGGATACAAAATAATGATACGCTAAGCAATATGGGGATATTAAAGTTGCACCGTCGTACGCAAGGCTACCGTAACGTATTTCTATTTCAAGATCCATCTTATCCGGATGATGTTATTAAACCTAACTCAAAACAATTGCAGCAAGTTATCGATATTATTAAGAATGCCGGCAATTTAAGAGATTCACGCCTTGCGGGACTGTCAGAAACTTTGGATGATTCTGATTCGCGCATAATACAGAAAAATTATCCGAAAGTTTCTGCTTTGCTTATCAGCGGAACTTCTCCGTTGCTGGCATTATTTAAAACTGCTGGGTCGGTAGATTTTTCTTTCAGCGTTAAGGACAGCAATGCAGAGCGTTTTGGCGCTTTTGACCTTCTAGGTTTTGGGCTTTTGCTTATCGGAATTCCTTCGGCATTTTTTTCCGGCGGTTCTATTGTGGCGATAATATCTATTGCCGTTGGTATTTGTTTTAAGATATTTCCGCGCCTTGTGTACAAGGTTATAGTTAATTATCACTACATAAGAAAAATCTCACAGGATATTGATACGCTGGCGTCGGCCAAGAAAAAAGTAAGTAGTATCGAGAAAGCGGAACATATTGAAGTGTTTGTAATAAACGAGCGTCCGGAAAATGCCGAAAAATACGGTTTTGTCAACACGGGTTTTACGGCTGGAGGGCATATTATATGGATGAGCAAAAAGACTGGCAGAACGGTTCTTTTTGCCGAAAATGCCGATATAAACGGTATTACTGCGGCATCAGACGGTATAATTCAGTTAATATTGAACAAAGAAAAAAACAGCAAAAATTTTGAAATATCACAGCTTGTTGTAGTTATGGATGACGACCCTTCAGTTGCCAAAAACATACAGTATTCTGAGAGAGAGCTTATTGTTGCTAAAAAAAGTTATTATGACGAGATATTAAGGCTTTCAGGGTATGATGTTGTAATGGCAGGTGAAAAGATAAGAGATGTTGCCGAAGCTGAAAAATTTGCTTTCGCCCATGATTTTGTTATGGATTTAAGTACTTTTTATCTTAGTAGCAGTATTAATAAGGTAGTAGCTGCGGCTAACAAAGCAGGCAATAATCAGATAGCCGTTTTGTACAGCGCTTTTAAACAACGCAATGATGATGTTATCACAAGAGATGAAGTGCAGAAAATGTCTAAAAACGGCACAAGAATTTTTGCGGTAGTTCTTAACGTTGGAGAAGAATATGAAAATAAACAAGAACTGGAACAAAAACTGATTAGGCAGGGGTTTGCCGGATATATTGTAAAATATAAAGATGTGGTTGGAGAGGAAGGTGGACTTGGAAAAGTGCTTGAATTTAAAGATTTTTATTCAACTGCCGACAGCAGAGAAGTGAGAGAGATAAAAGGTTTTGAAAATCCGGAGGAGTTGTCGGACCAAATAAAAGCTGCCGGGGCTGATTGCGTGAAAATAGTACGCATGGCAGATTATTTTCGATACATTGTCGGGCTAAGAGATATAGGAGCCCAAATCTATAACGTTGGTTTGTTAGGACCACGCGGGATGTTTGTATTTGGTAAATCTGAAATGACGGTTAAGCATGCGGAAAATACGGCGTTGGGATGGCAGATGTTCGCTATTCCTTCCGGCTTGCAAGCCGGTGATTTTGATGAAATTACGGAAATTCTTAAATCAGGCGCTACTCCCGCAAATATTGCCAAGCTTGAAGCAAAGCTGATGCTTTCTCCTAATACGGCGGCTTCTTTGAGAGGATTTTTGACTAGGATTGAAGAAAATACGATAGATAAGTCTAAAATACCTGACATTAAGTTTGCATTCCTTAAAACAATAGCCCAAAGGGCAAAAGTAAAGGCTGATATTTATTCGCCTAAACAAATGGGGTTGAAAGATAAAAATCTTGAAAGATACATGACTTTGTGCGCTTTGTCCGGATACGATGTTAATAAGAGCTTTATAAATGAATTTGTAAATGAAATTTTAAGAAATGACATGAGTAGTGCGACAGATGTTGAAAACCTTGCAGCAAAAAAAGCTTTGGAGCTTATTGGAAATAAAGCGGAAGCGGCAACCATGTATCAATTCCTGCTTCTGTATGTCGCAAAAGAATTAGACACGAAAGTTGACGGCAGTCAAAATAAACCGTTAGACGCAAGGCTTGTAGCGGAGTACTTAAGATCCGCTTAATTTATATACAGGTCCCGGCTGCAGCTTTCCGGGACAGATTGCTATAGTCGATTAACTTAATGTGGTTATGTTTATCAGCAATGCTTTTCGAGGAAATTTTGATTTTTTTGTGTATGCATA
>Ga0099364_10005009_pt1 | contig 19822 bp, 18 predicted proteins | sample TergutTh196P3_FD_73070 | JGI IMG/M metagenome (GOLD analysis project Ga0099364, IMG submission 73070) | Microcerotermes parvus P3 segment gut microbial communities from Pointe-Noire, Republic of the Congo - Th196 P3 | ecosystem: Host-associated > Arthropoda: Insects > Digestive system > Gut ... | reverse complement strand
AAGCGCTATACCACCGGCGAGCTGCGCTCCGAATTTCTGATACAGGGGCTCTACCGTCCGGACGAGGTCCGCACCGTCTACTCGCACGTCGACCGCATGGTTATAATCGGCGTAATGCCGGTCGGCGGGCAGGTTCCCATTGATAAGGATTTGGACATCCGAAAAAACTTCGGCACGGATTCGTTTTTCGAGCGGCGCGAAGGCGGGTTTTTCAACCTTGGCGGCGGCGGTGTCTGTACGGTGGACGGCAAATCATACAAAATGGGCTATAAGGACTGCCTGTATATCGCTAAGGGCGTGAGGGAGGTCATTTTTCAAAGCGAAGACGCGGCAAATCCCGCCCGCTTTTATGGCGCCAGCACGCCCGCGCACTGCTCTCATGAAACGCGTATGATCTCCATTGCCGACGCCGCAAAAAAACCTGTCGGCGCGGCGGAAACATGCAATAAGCGCGTAATCAACCAGTTCATTCACCCGGATGTCCTGCCCACCTGCCAGCTTTTGATGGGACTTACCGAACTTGAGCCGGGCAGCGTCTGGAATACCATGCCCGCGCATACCCACGAGCGCCGGATGGAGGTTTATACATATTTTGAGATCCCCGAAGGCAACGTCGTCTTTCATTTTATGGGCGAGCCGAACGAAACCCGCAATATCGTAATAAATAACTTCGACGCCGTAATCAGTCCCAGTTGGAGCATTCACAGCGGAGTCGGCACCGGCAGTTATTCGTTTATCTGGGCAATGGGCGGCGAGAATCAGACGTTTGACGATATGGACACCATCCCCATAACAGAATTGAAATAGGAGCGGCTAACATGAACGTTTTGGACAGTTTTTCCTTAAAAGGCAAAATAGCGCTTGTGACAGGCGCAAAACACGGCATCGGCTTCGCTATCGCGAGGGCGCTTTCGCAGGCGGGCGCGACAATCGTATTTAACGATATAAACCCTGAGTCGCTTGGCGAGGGGTTAGCGAATTATAAAGAAGCCGGAATCAATGTACACGGCTATGTCTGCGACGTTACGGACGAGGACGCCGTAAACGGGCTCGTCTCTCAAATTGAAAAAGAAGTGGGAGTTATAGACATTCTCGTCAATAACGCGGGAATTATCATGCGCGTGCCCATGACGGAAATGTCCGCCGCCGATTTCCGCAAGGTCATTGACGTTGACCTGAACGCGCCGTTTATCGTGGCAAAAGCCGTCATACCCTCCATGATCAAAAAGGGCGGCGGTAAAATAATCAATATCTGCTCCATGATGAGCGAACTCGGGCGCGAAACCGTCAGCGCCTACGCGGCGGCAAAAGGCGGGCTGAAAATGCTGACAAAAAATATCGCCTCCGAGTTCGGCGGATTCAACATTCAATGCAACGGCCTCGGCCCCGGCTATATCGCGACCCCGCAGACAGCGCCGCTGCGCGAAAAACAGCCTGACGGCAGCCCGCACCCGTTTGACAGTTTCATCCTCGCTAAAACTCCCGCAAGCCGTTGGGGCGCCCCCGATGACCTGGCGGGGGCAGCGGTGTTCCTCGCGTCATCCGCCTCCGACTTTGTAAACGGACATGTGCTGTACGTTGACGGAGGTATCCTCGCGTATATCGGCAAACAACCTTAAAAAATACAGAAGGGAGATTTTTTAGTATGCACGAAGTATTGAAAAAAATTTCGGAAATAGGAATAGTCCCCGTCATCGCCATCAACGACGTCGAAAAGGCTGTGCCGCTCGCAAAGGCATTGATGAAGGGCGGGATCCCCTGCGCGGAAATAACCTTCCGCACAGCGCAGGGCGAGGAGAGCATACGCCGCATTGCGAAAGAAGCGCCTGAAACCCTGCTGGGCGCGGGCACCGTCACTACTGTTGAGCAGGTTGACCGCGCGATAGCGGCGGGCGCGAAGTTCATCGTCAGCCCCGGGTTCAATCCAAAGATCGCCGCATACTGCAACGAGAAGAATATGCCGTTCACGCCCGGCTGCTCAAGCCCCTCCGATATTGAAAAAGCTCTTGAAATGGGGTTTGAGGTCGTCAAGTTCTTCCCCGCTGAACAGTCCGGCGGGCTGGACTTCATCAAGGCGGTCGCCGCTCCCTACACAACCGTTAAGTTCATGCCGACAGGCGGGATAAACGCGGCTAACATCACGAAATATCTCGCGTTTGAAAAAATTATCGCCTGCGGCGGCTCGTGGATGGTCACGGCAGATTTGATCAATTCCGGCAATTTCGACGAGATAACCCGCCTTTCCAGGGAGGCTGTCCGCACGGTTTTAGGGTTCGAGATCGCGCATGTCGGCATCAACGCCGAAAACGAGGCGGAAGCCGCGGGCATAGCGAAGCTTTTCGCGGCGGCGTTCGGTTTTGAAATTAAAAACGGCAATTCCTCCATATTCACGGACAGCTCCGTTGAAATCATGAAGCAGCCGTACCTGGGCAAAAACGGGCATATCGCCATACGCACAAACTCAGTCGTTCGCGGGAAGGCGTATCTTAAATCCCAGGGCTTTAGCTTTGACGAATCCACCGCGAGAAATGACGAGAAGGGCAAAACCCTTGCCATTTACCTTGACAGGGAGTTTGGCGGCTTTGCGGTCCACCTTCTCCAGAAAAAATAAAGGAGGACAAAAAATATGGCAAGAGTAATTACGTTTGGAGAAATCATGCTGCGCCTTGCCCCGGAGGGCTATTACCGCTTTGTGCAGGCGGAGAAGTTTTGCGCGACCTTCGGCGGCGGGGAAGCCAACGTCGCGGTGTCGCTGGCAAATTTCGGCGTGGACGTCGCGTACGTCACAAAACTTCCCGCGCACGAAATAGGGCAGGCGGCTGTGAACTCCCTGCGCCACTTTGGGGTTTGCACTTCAAAGATAACGCGCGGAGGCGACCGCATCGGCATTTATTACCTCGAAAAAGGCGCGAGCCAGCGCGCTTCCAAGGTCATTTACGACCGCGCCGCCTCGTCCATCGCCACGGCGTCCCACGCGGATTTCGACTGGAAAAGAATCTTTGAGGGCGCCGAATGGTTCCACTTCACCGGCATCACCCCCGCGCTGGGCGGCAACGTTCCCGAAATATGCGCTGAGGCGTGTAAGGCGGCAAAGGCCGCGGGGCTTACCGTCAGTTGCGACCTTAATTACCGCAAAAACCTGTGGAGCCGCGAAAAGGCGGGAGAGGTCATGGCGGGCCTGATGAAGTATGTTGACGTGTGTATTGCCAATGAAGAGGACGCGGGCGATGTGTTCGGCATAAAAGCTGAGGGAGCCGACATCACCGGCGGCCAAATCAGCCACGAGGGCTATAAGGGCGTGGCAAAGAAACTTGCCGACAGGTTCGGCTTCTCGTTTGTCGCGATAACGCTGCGCGAATCGCTTTCGGCGAACGATAACAACTGGGCGGCAATGCTCCATGAATGTAAAAGCGGCGAATATTACTTCTCCAAAAAGTATGCGGTGCATATCGTTGACCGTGTCGGCGGCGGCGACAGTTTCGGCGCGGGGCTTATCTACTCCATGCTGAATAAAATGCCCGCGCAGGAAGCGCTGGAGTTCGCCGTCGCGGCAAGCGCGTTAAAACACAGCATTGAGGGCGACTTCAACCATGTAAGCGTCAGCGAAGTCAAAAAACTCGCCGGCGGCGACGCCAGCGGCAGGGTGCAAAGGTGATAACATACCGATTCGCAGTCAAATGATTATCAGACCGGTAAAGATCGAGGACGCGGCGGACATAAACCGGATGCGCACAATGAGCGGGGTCATGGAAAATATTCTTGGAATGGCCAGTGAACGTGTATCTGACGCAGAGGCGTTCATCCGCGCGCTTTCCCCCAATGATCATATGCTGGTGGCCGAATTGAACAAAACCGTTGTAGGATGCGCAGGACTCCAGGTTTCGTTAAAACCGCGCACTTGCCATACGGGAGGGATCGGGATTATGGTCCATGCGGATCATCAAAAACAAGGAATCGGTAAAGCCCTTATGACAGCTATTCTGGACATCGCGGATAATTGGTTGAAGCTGAAACGGGTTGAATTATGCGTTTTCGTCGAAAACGAGGCGGCGATAGCCTTATACCGGAAGTTTGGGTTCGTTGTGGAGGGGACGAAAAAATACGGTGCTGTTCGCAACGGATTTTACGCCGATGAATATCTGATGGCGCGTTACGGTAAATAGTGTCTTTGCTTTTCATGGTAATTTAAAAGGAGGTGATGGACAAAAGACATCAAACACAAACACGCATGTTTTAAGTTAGTTTACGGATTCGTTTCCGGACGGCAGTTATGACCGTCAAAGCCAAATAATATCAAACATTTTAAGGAGGAAAGGTTTATGAAGAAATCTGTTTTAGCGCTTTTTATGGTAGGTATACTGATGCTCACCGCCGGGTTGGGCGCCGCTGACGCCGCGCAAAAAGTAGGCGCGACTGTTTTTAAGCTTTCTTTTAACCAGACGATCGAAAACCCGCAGGCCAGAACCATGCTTGACCTCAGCAACAGGCTTTATGACGCCACTAACGGGCGTTATTCGATCGAAGTCTATCCAAACGAGCAGCTTGGGCCTCAAAGAGAATCTTTGGAGCTGGTTCAGGCGGGCGTCATTGAAATGGCCCTTGTAGCCAATTCTCTGGTCGAAAACGTAGTTTCCGATTTTGCTGTGATAGGCTGCCCGTACATCTACGACAGCATTGACCATCAAAAGAGATTGTTCCAGTCCGGCGCTCTCGACGAGCTTTACAGGTCCACGGAGGGATCGGGATTCTACGTTCTGTCAGCTTACAGCCTTGGGCCCCGTAACGTTTACACCAAAAGCGGCCCGGTTACAAGCCCGGAGGATATGGCCGGCCTGAAAATCCGCGTTATGCAGTCCGATACCATGGTTCAAATGATCAATTACATGGGCGGCATAGGCACGCCTATGGGACAGGGCGACGTTTATTCGGCCATTCAGGCGGGCGTGCTTGACGGCGCGGAAAACAATATCATTACATACACGGATTTGATCCAGTATGAAGTCGCGCCTTTTTACTCGGAAACCAACCATCTGATGATCCCGGACCTGCTTATAATCCACAACAACGTGCTTCGAGGCATGTCCGCGGAGGACCAGGCGGCATTGCGCAAACTTGCCAACGAATCCATCGAGATATTCTATAACATGGCCGCGGAACTGCGCGAGCAATACCGCGCGAAATGCACGGAATTCGGCGTAACATTTACGACCCTTGATATCGCGCCCTTCCAGGCAAGAATGGCTCCTTTCATCGACGAGGTCTCCAATCGCACCGAAATGACCAGGTCGGTTGCCGCGAAAATCAAAGAAATGAGATAAGAGAATGGCGGGGCTCGCAATGCGAGCCCCCCATTTATAGCAATGAAACCTGTTTTTCGTCTTCGCGAGCGTAGCGAAGCGATCCAGAAGTTTTTTGTCTTTGCTTTTTCATTGTGAATTGCTTGTGCCCTTATAGGGTATGCATTATTTTGAAGGGGGTCTTAATATATGCAAACATTCACCTCTGTAAAAAAATTTGTAGACCTGCTCATGGAATGGTTATGTATCATGCTGTTGGCTGTTATGACCGTTTTAGTGACCTATCAGGTCATCACCCGTTATTTTTTTAACAGGCCCAGCGCCGTATCCGAAAATACCGCGCAATATCTTTTCGTGTGGATGGTCATGTTCGGCAGCGCTTATGTCTTTGGCCTGAAGGAGCACCTTGATATCACTATACTTAAAGATAAATTCTCTCCGTTTACGAATCTTGTCGTTGAAATACTGATCAATATCACGCTCTTTATATTTTCCGCCGTTATATGCGCTCTCGGCGGCTACCGTGTGACTATGATGCAAATGAGAACGATGGACGCCGCCACAGGCATCCCGATGGGTTTCATTTATGCCTCTATTCCTGTTTTTGGCGCGGCCATGCTGTTTTATGCCGTCTATAATATCTGCCTTTCCGTACGCGAGTACAAAGCTAATGCCGTTTCTTCCGGTTTAAAAAGCAACACAACTATGTAGGAGGAGATGAAAAAATGAGCACTGTAGCACTTGTCGGGATCATCTTAGTCGTTGGCGTCATAGTGACGCTTGCTTTGGGCTTCCCTATCGGCTTGAGCATCGGCGCCAGTTCCGCAGTGGCGCTGATGGTCATACTGCCTTTCAATCAAGCTTCAATCATTGGGGCGCAAAGAATGTTTTCCGGTATAAACTCCTTTGCCCTGCTGGCAATACCTTTTTTTATACTTGCCGGAAATATCATGAATAACGGCGGCATAGCCAAACGCCTGATAGCCTGCGCCAAGCTTCTCGCAGGCGGGCTGCCGGGTTATCTGGCGCAGACCAACATTGTGGCGAACATGCTTTTCGGCGCGGTTTCCGGGTCAGGCGTGGCTGCCGCTGTTGCAATGGGCGGCATCTTATCTCCTCTCGAAAGGGAAGAGGGCTATTCCAATGAATTTTCAGCAGCGGTGAACATTGCCTCCGGCCCGACGGGCATGATGATCCCGCCCAGTAATATCATGATAGTTTATGCCACCGTGGCAGGCTCGGTATCAATTGCGGCGCTCTTCATGGCCGGCTATATACCGGGCATTCTTTGGGGCCTGGGCTGCATGATCCTTACAGGCTTTATCGCCAAAAAGCGAGGCTATGTAAATACGCAAAAACATACTTTGAAAGAAGCGCTCCTGATACTATGGCAGGGCATCCCCAGCCTGCTGTTGATAGTTATCGTCATCGGCGGCATTTTGAAAGGCGTTTTCACGGCTACGGAGGGTTCCGCGATTGCCGTTGTCTACTCGCTTGTTCTCAGTTTTATTTACCGTTCCATTAAAATAAAGGATTTGCCAAAAATCCTTTTAGCCACCGCAAAGACGACTGCTATTGTTCAATTTTTAGTCTGCGTATCGTCCATTCTGTCCTGGATAATGTCCTTCACAAGGATCCCGCAGTTGATTACCGCTGGTATTTTAGGATTCACCAGCAGCCCGGTCATGATCCTTTTGATTATAAACATAATTTTGCTTATAGTCGGCACATTCATGGATCCCACGCCCGCCGTGCTGATTTTTACGCCTATTTTCCTGCCCATTGTCATGACATGGGGTATGCACCCCGTCCACTTCGGGCTGCTCATGGTCATGAACCTGTGCGTGGGGACTATAACTCCGCCCGTTGGCGCCATACTGTTTGCCGGTTGTAAAGTGGGAGGCGTAAAGATCGAGCAGGTGTTTAAGCTGCTGCTTCCATATTTCGCGGTGGTCATTGTCGCCCTGATGCTGGTCACATATATACCCGCTCTGAGCCTTTTCATTCCAAGAATGGCAGGCCTTATCCAGTAATGAAAGGAGAGTAAAGGAGAAATGAACCCGAAAATCATTATTTGCGATTGCGACCATAAAGACGTGGAACCCGAACGCGCCGTCTTTGACGCGGCAGGTTTTGATTTCAAGCGGCTGCACTGTGTCACTCAGGATGAGGTTATAGAAAAATGCCAGGGCGCCGTATGTTTTCTCAACCTGTATGTCAAAATGGATGAAGTGATATTTAAAAATATCCCCACGCTTAAATTTATCACGCGTTACGGAGTGGGCGTGGATAATGTAAACCTTGACGACGCGACAAAGTATGGCGTGCAGATAGGGAATATCCCGGATTACGGCACGAACGAAGTTGCCGACCATACCGTGTCGCTTATGCTCTCGCTGGCGCGTAAAACCTATATGATCGCGAATATGACGCGCGCGGGCATTTGGAATTACGTGGAGGCTATCCCCGTTCACAGGATGTCCGTAAGGACGGTCGGGATAATAGGCATGGGGAGGATCGGAACCGCCTTCGCAAACAGAGCGCGTGTTTTTGGCTGCCGCATCATTGCCTATGATGTCGGCTATGGCAAACCCGGTTTTGCTGCTTGCGATTTTGTGGAGTACAAAAAAACAGTTGACGAGGTTTTGGCCGAGGCGGACATTCTTACCCTCCACTGCGCGTTGAATGAGGGCAACCAAAAAATGATGAACGCCGAAAGCTTCGCTAAAATGAAGGACGGCTCCTATCTGATAAATGTCTCAAGAGGCGGGCTTGTGGACGAAGCCGCTTTGGACGCGGCGCTCGCTTCCGGCAAGATCGCGGGCGCGGGGCTGGACGTTGCGGCAGTTGAGCCGCTGACAAAGGACAGCCCGCTTTACCGCCATAAAAATGTTATAGTAACGCCGCACATGGCCTGGCACTCCGTGGAGTCGGCCCTGGAGCTCAAACGCAAATGCGCGGAAGAAGTGGTCCGTTTTATGAAAGGGGAGCGGATACACTACCCGGTCAACCGCGTATGATTATAGCCGGAAACAAAGCGAGCGGGGTTTGCGTTGGCAGGTCCCGCTTTTTATATGCCTGTGTGAAATCTGTAAGGTTTTTTACGAATTGATCTCTTGGATGATTTGAGCGTCCATTTTACTTATAGCAATGAAAAAATAAATGCGGGTGTGCCCCTTCAAGACACACCCGCGTTTTTTTGTTTTTGTCTTTGCTTTTTCTAAACAATAATCACTGTCCACTGTTTTTCTAACCACTAATCTTCTTTCCTAATCTGTGAACACCGTCTGTTCGTGAACCTCCGTCTGAAGAGCCTTAAGGGATTTTTCAACGAGATGGCGGCGAAGTTCCTTCTGTTCCTCCGCGCTCTTTGTAGGGTCCCCGAGCGGGTGAGGAATAGCTATCGCCGGTACTATCCTGTTAGCTCCCACCGTAAGGGATATGGGAACTATCGTGCAGACATGGACGACCGGAAGTTTACGCTCAATTTCCTTGACCATCGTTGCGCCGCAACGAGTGCAGGTTCCTCAGGTCGAGGTTAAAATAACTGCGGTAACCCCGTCTTTAACAAGCTTATCCACTATCTCGGAAGCGAAACGCTTTGCGCTCGCAACGGCGGTGCCGTTTCCGACCGTCGCATAGAACTTGTTATGAAGCTTCTTGAACACGCCCTTCTTCTCCATATCGCGAAGAACGTCAACAGGAAGAACACAGTCGGCGTCATTATCCGCGTAAGTAGCGTCGTATCCGCCGTGAGCCGTGCAGTATTCACCCTTCACAAGGTCATTAACTCCCGTGATGTCGTACTCGCCATATTTGCTCGCGCTTGAGGCTTCTATATGGTCCGGGTTGCCCTGCGGGCAGATCCCTCCCGACGTGACGAGCGCTATAACGGCGTCCTTCATGTTCTTTACGGGCGGCTGGGGAGGCACGCGGTCGAATACCGGCATCTTGTACTCAGTCTCAAAAGGCATGCCGTTCATCTTCTTGACGAACATGTCAACGCAGCGATCAGCGGCGAGTTTATCATAGAACATGTTCTTGCGGATACCGCGCTCAATGTACCCTTCACACGCGGGGCGGCCGATTTCCTCACCTTTAAGCAATTTAAGAAGGAATTTGGCCATTACGGGGACCGCAGTCTTCATTCCTGCCGCGCTGTCCGCCGTTTCGATTATGTACGCATATTTTTTATACAGGTCAACTCCGGGGTTTTCCGGGTACATGCCGCTGATCACGGGAATTTTCAGATCTTTCGATACGGCCTCGCATACTGCTCCGCACGCCGTTCCGTAACGGCCGGCGTTGAAAGCAGGCCCTGCCACCACAGCGTCCGGTTTGAATTTTTTTATAAGCTCAAGCACCTCAACCTGCGTACTTTCAAGGTTGGATGCAAAACAGGAATCTCCGCATATAACTGTGCCAACAATTTCAGCTTCTGAACCGAAAGCAGCCTTAAAAGCAGCCCCAGGGCCGACTATTCCGTCGCGGGCTTCAGGTTTGTGGTCGGCTTTTTCCTCTCCGCCGATACCAGCATAAAACTGATTGATATAATGAACTATACGATATGCCAAGCCTGATCCCCTCCTTAAAGGGTGAATTTGCTGTATTGGTCACGGATTCCCTTGACTGCTGCCGCGAGCTTCTCCGTGTCAAGAACCATTTCCATCATGTTGACCTGCTCATCCCATGCCGCAGAGTCACATTCATTACGAATCACATCATCAAAAACATGATAAACAGGGAGTCCTAACTGGACTCCGGCAAGCGGGCCTGCATATGTGGGGTCACCGTTGGTCACTGTCTCGGCATAGATCTCCGCGCCTTCGGCGTCGGAGGAACCAAGAACTACGACAACATTTTCCCCGCCAAATTTCTCAGCCGCGTCCTTTATACGCTGCTGATTCTGCAGATCCATTGCTCCTGCGGCGGTTCAAACAAAGCATTCGGTAACGGAAAATACCACTTCCGCGCCGCTGTTCTTCAAGCAAGCTTCCATGGCCGGACCCGGTACGCCATCGCGCTCACCAAGGAAAAGAAGTTTCTTTCCGGCCAATTTCTTGTCGCTCATCTTGAATACACCTTCCTTTCATGATTTTTTTTAGTCATTCTTTTTTCTATATCGTATATGCCCCAAGCTTAGTGTATCCAAGCTCGCTCGTTGCTCCGATGACAGCCTGGAGCTCAACCGTAATGCTGCCGTCAGCCGCAAGCGAACCGTTCCATCCGCCCGCTATAACGTTTGCCTCTTCCGCGACGCCAATAACTTTCTTCATCGGAGGAAGAACTATTACTTCATTTGCGTTGCCGGCTGTTACGCAAGCATCGCCTTCAGGGCATGAGTCCGCAAGGGACTGGCTTGCGCCGTCCTGACCCGCATATTCGTCGGTGAGCAGAGCTGTCCTGATCCCGACCTGCTCGGCCTTCTGGCAGTTCATGATGAGGTCCGCGTCCGGGTTGCCGAATCCTTCTTCCGTTATTATCACGCCGTCAAGCCCCAGCATCTCCGCAAGTTTCACCGCATAGCTCGAACTGCGTTTTTTATCGGCAAGGGTAACGTTTTCATTCGTAACGATTATTCCGACAAAGTTGAAATCGCGCCCGTGACGTTTGAACATCTCGGCAATGACCGGATTGTTCTGGTGAGAATAAGTATTGTTCTTGTCGCAGGCCGATACGCAGTTGCCGGAAACTATGGCGCCATCCATGACTTCAGTGGGCGAAATGAGCGTCGGAAGTATCTTTTTCACGTCAATGCCGTAAAGGTACGTGTCATGAAGAAGCCCCTGCGTTTGAAGCATGTAGATATACCCGACTTTCGGAAGCCCCGGATGTCCCCACATGGCGTTCTTGATGTTCGCGTGGCGATACAGATCGACCTTGTCAGCCTTGATTTCCTTGCAGCACTTCGCAAGATACGCGGCAGCCTTTAAACCGGCTGCGCGGCAGGCCGCCTCATAATCGTGCCTGCCCATGTCGTCCTTTGACGGCTCAAGAAGCAGCACGACGTTGCAGGTCTTTGAAAATGGGGTATACTCCGCCCCGGGACCGCTCATGTCTATGATGCCTTCCTGGAACCGCACGATCTTACCCGCTGTTACGACGGCAGCGCCTGAAAGGACAAGTGTTTTTCCGCTGCCAACTGTCTCAACGTCGCTTAGCAAACCCGGGAAAACCTGACCTTTTCCGTCAATTTTCCAGCGCGGCTCAACCACATCTTTCACGGGAATGATGCGCGCGCTATCTCCGGGCATGGCAAAGTCAACGTCAACCTTACCCAACAGCTCATCCTCGGAAATAAGAGAGATGAGTTCCTGCTTGTTCACGTAAAGAGTACCGTCGCGTACGGTGGTAGCTTCACCCCAAGCAAGTCTTTTCACCATGACTCTGTGGAGCTCAAGTTTCAAACCTTTCCCCCCTTTTGCTATTTTAAAAGCTCATTTGTTTTTGCCGCGATATTCTCAATCGTTGCATCCGGTCCGCTCAAACGCGCTACTTCAACGCCTCCTTTCCAAAACAGGAATGTGGGAAGCCCCATCACCTTGAACGAAATCGCCACACGCTTATTCTGAGAGGTGTCCACCTTGCAGAATTTCACTTTACCCTCATACTCGGGTTTTGACGCAAACTCCATAAAGTTTGGCATCAACGCCATACACGGCCCGCACGCGGGCCCCCAAAAATCAACCACTACCGGTATTGCGCTCTCTTTCACTTCAGCATCGCAATTCTCTTTCGTCAGCTCTATCATCTGATCGCCTCCTTTCGTGAAGTTTTATTCTATCAGCCTGAAACGGGAGAAACTTTCCCTCATAAGCTCAAAATCGACAAAAGCATAATCATCACGCAAAACTTCGGGCAAATCTTCAGGTTTAACAAGCCTGTCAACACATGACTGATAAACTTCGAGAGCCCTTTCTATAAGCGACAGGGACTCAAAGTCGCAAGAGGACGCGCCCTTTCCTTTAACGGCAAGGATGGTTCTGTAAGGCTGCTGATGTGGGCGCAGGTTTCCATAAAGCGGATGCGTCATAAGTTTCGCTCCAAGGTGCACGGAGTCGCGCGCACCTTTCAAAACATCAAGCGATGTTCCGCCTATGAATGCAAATTCAATATTATCATTAATTTTATTTTTTATGACCGGATTATTTGTAAATAAAATGTACGAACACGACATAATCAGCAAATCCTCCGCATGGGATGTTTTTGCTCTGTTGTGCCCCTGGACGAAAATGAAATGAAAGATACGGGGAATTTCAGAGTTCTGTCGAACCACAATCCTTGGCGCCTGAGAGTTTCAGACTTTCCGCTAAACCTGGACCAAGTCCTTGCCCCTTCGGCGGCGTTCCGCTGCCCGGCTTATTTCAGCAGGGCTTTTCAGCCTTTTTGCGCGCGCTCTCTCTTGCGGTTGTCAACCAGAATATAATGTTTATATTACGGTAATAATTATCATGCTTCTTTGCCTTTTAGTCAAGTTTAATTTATTCCGCGCCGCGAACTTCACTGCGCGCCGGTATCATCTCTTTCTTTCATGGGGAGCGTAAGCGTATGCAAGCCGGCGTTTCCGGTATTATTTTCCTCTTCGTCGTTTTTTTCCTCCGGCGCCCTTGGGGAATCGTTCCTTACAACGCTGCAACCGACAACGCTGTCCCCGTCTCCAAGCCTCATGGTTATCGAGCCCTGAGCCGCGCGCCTGAGAAGGTGAACATCCGAAGCGGCCACGCGTATCATTCTCCCCCTTGCGGTTATAGCCATTATTTCATCATGCTCTCCAACCGACCAGCAGCCTATAAGCTTGCCCGTCCTGTCGCCAAGCGCCATTGCCCGAACGCCTGAAGTCCCCCGGTGGTGAGGCGTATATTCGCTGAATAAACTGCGTTTTCCCAAACCTTTCTCGCTTATCACCAACACATGGCGGTTATCTTCGACGACATCGCAGCTTATGACTCTGTCCCCTTCAGCAAGCCTCATTCCTATAACCCCGCGCGCTGTTCTGCCCATCGCCCGGAATTCTTTTTCGGAAACCCTGAGGCACTGAGCTTTTTCCGTCATGATCAGCAGGTCGTTCTCTCCGTCAGTCAAGCGTACCTGAGCTATTTCATCCCCGTCGTCCAGCGTTATTACGCGCCTTGGGCGTGAAGAATCGGACATTTCCGACATTTCAAGCCGTTTCGCGATCCCGTTGCGGGTAATGAAAAAACCAAAGTTCAGGCCGTTGAGCTCGCCTCCGTGAAGCTCCACAACCCCTTCCCCTTCCTCAAGAGGGAGGATTCGGCTTATAATCTTTCCCTTTCCGGTTTTGGTTTCGGGGATGAGATGCCCTTTCAGCGTGAGTATCCTCCCTTTGGAGGTGAAAAACCAGACGTCATTGTGAGTATGGGTGACGGTGACGCTTTCCGCCGCGTCCTCCTCATGGATAACGGCGCCCTTTCTTCCTTTCCCTCCGCGCGCCTGAGTTTGGTATTCATCAAGGTTTTTGCGGCGAAGGAATCCGTCTTTCGACAAAACGACCACTATATCGTTTTCCGGAATGAAAGCCTCCGCGGACGTATTTTCATCATGAGCGGCGATTATCTCGGTGCGGCGCTCGTCTCCGAATTTTTCGCCTATTTCAATAAGCTCTTTCCTTATGACTCCGTCCAACACTTTGGCATCCGCCAAAATTTCGCGGAATTCAATTATGGCAACCCTCAACTGAGCAAGTTCCTCGTCAAGTTTTCCCCGCTCCAATCCGGTAAGCCGCTGCAGGCGCATTTCAAGGATCGCCTGAGCCTGGGCCTCGGAAAATTCAAGTTTTGAAACGAGTCCCTCTCTGGCTTCCGCGGCGGTTTGCGAGCCGCGAACGATCGATATTACTTCGTCTATTATGCCAAGAGCTTTCACAAGCCCTTCAACGATATGTTCCCGCGCGAGGGCTTTGTTCAGCCTGAATTGAGTCCGTCTCGTTATGACTTCACGGCGGTGATTTATGAATATATTGAGGGTATCCCTCATTGGCAGCTCCACGGGCTGGTTATTTACGAGCGACAGATTGATAACTCCAAATGTTGACTGCATTTGAGTCCGTTTATATATCTGGCGCTGAACCAGATCGGGGTCACCGTCGCGCGTAAGCTCGATCACTATACGCATCCCCTCGCGGTCGGATTCGTCTCGGATATCGCTTACCCCGTCGATATGCTTTTGCTGAACCGCCTCGACCATTCCCTCTATGAGCGTGGTTTTATTCACCATGTACGGTATTTCGGTTATCACGACGATTTCCCTGCCGCGTTTCTTTTCCTCGGTGTGCATGCGCCCGCGCATGATTATACGCCCGCGCCCTTTGGTGTATGCGTCGTATATCCCCTGAATCCCCAGGATCAGGCCGCCTGTCGGGAAATCTGGTCCGGGCAGCCTCGCTAAAAGCTCTCTCATGTCAAACGAGCCCTCGTCCGTATCGAGCATATACAAGAGCGCGTCGATGACCTCGGACAGATTATGAGGCGGAATATTGGTCGCCATGCCGACGGCTATCCCGGAGCTTCCGTTGATCAGAAGGTTTGGTATCTTTGAAGGCAGGCACAGGGGCTCGTCGAGCGATTCGTCAAAATTTCTGCCCCAGTTCACCGTATCCTCGTCTATATCGGCCAGCATGAGCTCCCCTATTTCATGCAGCCTCGCTTCGGTATAACGCATTGCCGCCGCGCTGTCGCCGTCTATTGAGCCGAAATTTCCCTGCCCGTCAACAAGCCTGTACCTCAAACTGAAAGGCTGCGCCATCCGCACCATCGTTTCGTATATGGCGCTGTCGCCGTGGGGATGATATTTTCCCATGGTTTCTCCGACCACGCGGGCGGACTTCTTATAAGCGGTATTATGTTTTAAACCGAGCTCCATCATGGAATAAAGTATCCTGCGCTGAACAGGTTTCAACCCGTCCCTCGCGTCGGGAAGCGCCCTTCCCACTATGACGCTCATCGCGTAATCAAGATAACTGTGCTTTATTTCGTCCACCAGCGGCAGCGGAATAACGCGGTCGAAAAGCGAACTTCCTTTTTTCTCTTCTGTCATAAATTCTTCTCCTAAAAGCATTGCTGTTCAATCTAAGGATATATTGTAACATGAAGACTTTTTTTTTATAGTTATGAAATATAATGTAAAACATATTACATATTACATATTACATATCACAAAAATCAGGTGAAAGGAGACTTAAACATGATAACTCAAGCAACGGGAATCGCTGCCGACAAAAAAGAACTGATTCAAACCATCGAGTTTTTGTCCGACAGGGCGATATTGCAAACTAAAAGATACATTGAGCGCCTGCGCGAAGAAGAGATGGAGCGCGAAGCCGAAGAGGAGGCACGGCCATGAACGAACGTATATCACGCCTGCGCAGGGAAAGTTTTGAGGTCAAGCCGAGCATTTCCATTGAAAGGGCTCTCCTCACCACCGCGTTTTACAAGGAAAATCACGGAAAATATTCAATGCCGGTGCTGCGGGCGCTAAACTTCAGGAACCTGTGCGAGAATAAAACCATCTGGATAGGCCCGGATGAGCTGATCGTCGCCGAAAGAGGCCCCAAGCCGCGCGCCGCGTCAACTTTTCCCGAACTCAACTGCCACACGCCGGAAGATTTAAGGATACTGAACTCCCGCGAAATGACGAGTTTCGACGTCGCGGAGGAGGATATTGAAACGTACGAAAAAGAGGTCGTGCCGTACTGGAAAGGGAGGACCGTCCGGGATATAGCTTTCGCGCAAATACCCGATAAATGGAAAAAATTATATGAAGCCGGATGTTACACCGAATTCATGGAACAGCGCGCGCCCGGCCATACGTCGCTCGACGACGCCGTTTACAAATACGGGATGCTCGACATGAAGAGGAAAATAGCGGAGGCGCGGGATAAACTTGACTGGATAAACGACCCGCATGTGGTCGAGCGCAACGAGGAATTGAAAGCTATGGATATATCCTGCGATGCCGCGATAATTTTCGCGGAGCGCCACGCCGAACTTGCGGAGCGAATGGCAAATGGCGAAAGTGATGAAAAGCGTAAGCATGAGCTTCTCAAAATCGCCGGTGTATGCAGGCGCGTTCCCGCTCACGCCCCGCGCGACTTCTGGGAAGCGGTGCAGACTTACTGGTTCGCCCACCTCGGGACCATAACGGAGCTGAACGGCTGGGACGCGATGTCCCCCGGACACTTTGACCAGCATCTCGCCCCTTTTTACGAAAAAGGGATGAAAGACGGCACGCTTACGCCCGAAAGCGCGAAAGAGCTGCTTTCATGCTTCTGGATCAAGGTGAACAACACCCCCGCTCCTCCAAAAGTCGGGGTCACAGCGGCTGAAAGCGGCACGTACAACGATTTTACGCAGATAAACCTCGGCGGGGTGAAGCGCGATGGATCGGACGGCACAAGCGACGTTTCGTACATAATGCTCAACGTGCTCGACGAGCTTCAACTGCTTCAGCCCCAGGTAAGCGTGCAGATCTCACAAAAAACGCCCGACAGATTCCTGAAACACGCTTGCAAGGTGATGAGGCGCGGTTCCGGCTATCCGTCGGCCTTCAACACCGAGGCCGTGATATCGGAACAGCTCGGCATGGGAAAAAGCATGGAGGACGCCAGGTCCGGAGGGACAAGCGGCTGTATTGAGGTCGGGTGTTTCGGCAAGGAAGCATATCTGCTCCACGGCTACCTTAACACTCCCAAAATACTTGAGCTTGCGTTAAACAACGGGACGGACATGCTCACGGGCAAGCTGACAGGGTTACAGACCGGCGAAGCGGCTTTGTTCAAAAACTTTGACGAGCTTTACGCCGCGTTTGAAAAACAGCTTCATTATGTGGTGGACACAAAGATTTCGGTGGACAACCTCTTGCAGAGGATGTTCGCCAATTACGCTCCCGCTCCGTTCCTCTCGGTGCTGATAGAGGGCTGTATTGAAAAGGGGCGCGATTATTACGACGGCGGGGCGAAATACAACACGGACTACATACAGTGCTGCGGTATAGGCACCATCACGGACAGCCTGAGCTCGCTCAAAAAACATGTTTACGAGGATGGCGCGGTCAAAATGGAGGAAATGCTGCAAGCCCTGAAAGATGACTGGAAAGGTCATGAGCCGCTGCGCCAGATGGTCTGGAACAAAACGCCCTTCTTCGGTAACGATGACGATTACGCGGATGACATAATGCGCCGCGTTTACGATTCCCTTCTCGGGGCGATAGACGGCAAACACTCGACAAGGGGAAAGACTTACCACGTCAATATGCTGTCAACCACCTGCCATATTTATTTCGGCAAGAAGCTCGGGGCGACTCCCAACGGCAGGCGCGCGCATCTTCCTCAATCGGACGGGACGTCCCCGTCGCACGGCGCGGACCGCGAGGGGCCGACCGCCGTGATAAAATCCCTCAGCAAGATGGACCAGCAAAAATCAGGCGGCACCCTGCTCAACCAGAGATTTTTGCCGTCAGTGCTCGCGGGGGAGACCGGGATCGAAAAACTGGCGCATCTGATCCGTTCATACTTCAGGATGGGGGGGCATCACATCCAGTTCAATGTAGTTGATACCGAAACGCTGCGGGACGCCCAAAAACACCCCGAAAACCACCGAAACCTGCTCGTCCGGGTGGCGGGGTACAGCGATTACTTTGTGGACCTTGACGTTCATCATCAGGAGGAAATAATAGCGAGAACGGCGCAGGAAGTGTGTTGAACCATAGGTGTTGCAACAAAAACCCTATTAGGGACTAACATGATAAAAAAACTCAAAAAAGCCGCCACGAAACGGCTTTTTTGAGTTTTAGTGAAGAATGGGAAAAAGCTTAGAGCCGTCGGCTCTTTTCTGTACAAATGTTTCGATATTTTATGTGTCTGAACTTTGTGCATGGTTTTGAGAGGCGCTATAAACCCTGCCCCCTGTTTTTAAAAACGGGATCAATCCGAGAAGCGCCAGGAAGCCGAATCCCATCGAACAGCCGCCGCCCGCGTGGGTATGCGGAACGTAGGGGTCCGCGATTCTGATAAATTTGTAGCCACTGTTGTATATAAAGGGGTCGTCCTTATTAAGTTTCCCTTCGCCGCCCGGATTGGATGGGTCGTATTCATTTACCCAGTAGCGGAAATCTATGAACTCTTCGGCTATAAGATCACTGCCATCGTAGGAAGGGCCGTTTGATCCATGACCGATAGCCCTAACGTTGCCGCTGGCCGTAACCGTGCCGCCGCTGATTGTGATATCGCCGCCCGCGCCGTTATAACCGCCGCCGATGCCCGCGCCGTGATCGCCGCCTTTGGCCGTAACCCTGCCGTCGCTGATTTCGATAGTACCGCCCGCTCTGCTCTCGCCGCCGCCGATGCCCGCGCCTCTATCGCCGCCTTTGGCCGTAACCCTGCCGCCGATGATTTTGATATTGCCGCCCTCGCTGTAACTACCGCCGCCGATGCCCGCGCCCCTATTGCCGCCTGTGGCCGTAACCATGCCGCCGATGATTTTGATAGTACCGCCGCCGCCCGTGTTTTGCTCGCCGCTGCCGATGCCCGCGCCGTTATTGCCGCCTGTGGCCGTAACCCTGCCGCCGATGATTTCGATATTGCCACCCGCGCGAGTTCTTCCGCCGCCGATGCCCGCGCCGGTATTGCCGCCTGTGGCGTTGATCGTGCCGCCGATGATTTTGATATTGCCGCCATCGCCCTGATTGCCGCCGCCGATGCCCGCGCCCCATATGCCGCCTGTGGCGTTGACCGTGCCGCTTTGTATGATCAGCGTTCCGTCCGTTGTGTTGATTCCCGCGCCGTTGCCGCTGCTCATTGCGCTGCTTCCTGTAATTTTTACGTCAAGCCGGCCTGTGCCGGCTCCGCCCTCGCTGCTGCTGTCCTTGACCGTCAGTATAACGCCGGGTGCGATTTTTACGCAGTTGGATGTGTTGGCATAGGCGGGGATGTCGGGGGATAAAACAATACTAAGGGTATGCCCGTTGAGGTCGAGGGTCAAATCCCTGCTTACTGTAATCCCGTCGGAAGTAATCTTGGGTATATCCTCGCTTAGCCTAATAGTCGTCTCTATAGTGTCGCCTAAGGCAGCGCGAAGCTCTTCCTCGTTACCAACTTCAGCGCTCTCAGCAGCCGCCGGCGTGAACGTCAGCGCCATCACCGCCGTCAGCAGCAGAATAAAAATTTTACCGCTCCATATGTGTGTTTTTTTCATTCGGTATCTTCTCCTTGCTCAAATATTTTGATTTTTTTCGCGTACTGCCCTTACGTCTCTGAATACGCCGCGAATTTCAAATTAAAAGCGCAGAAATTTTCCGCTCATGTAAATACCCCCTCACGCTTTCAGCCGGCGTAAACTGCCTCCGAAACTGCTCTTACGGTGTTATGCAACAATTTATTAGAATGTTGCATAAGGCAAGAAGTTAATCTGTTTATTTATCTCACGAAAGACACAGAGGGCACAGAGATGAGAAGCTGTTTTTTCATACAGCTCCTGATCCTCTGTGTTCTCTGTTCCTCTGTGAGAAACAAA
>Ga0099364_10005008_pt1 | contig 19822 bp, 18 predicted proteins | sample TergutTh196P3_FD_73070 | JGI IMG/M metagenome (GOLD analysis project Ga0099364, IMG submission 73070) | Microcerotermes parvus P3 segment gut microbial communities from Pointe-Noire, Republic of the Congo - Th196 P3 | ecosystem: Host-associated > Arthropoda: Insects > Digestive system > Gut ... | reverse complement strand
CAAAGAGATTTCTCCACAGAAACAGAAGACTTTAAACGCTATAATAGCAACTATTTTGGATTAAGTATTAGAGGTTTTTTGCCAAAGGGATTTGACTATATTGGAGAGGTTTTCTATAAGAGCGGCTCAACATATGCTTATGCCGGTATGCAAAAAGAAGATATAAGTGCTATGGCAGCTATTACTACATTGAATTGGAATGTCGATGTTATAACAAAGCCCATGCTAACTTTACAGTATGCTTTTGGCTCAGGTGATGAGAGTAGAGAAAACAGCACAAGTCCAAGCGGTAATTTAAGCGGAACAGATGAACAGTTTTTTACTTTTGGAACTTTTTTAGCAGGCTATGGGTTACGTCCCATGATTGGGAATCTTCATGTTGCAAGGGCAGGTTTTGCGTTTTCTCCTTTTGAGAGAACAGATATACGGCCTCTGAGGAATTTTAATATTCTTGCAAGGTATTCTTATTACATGAAAGACAAGGTAAACTCACCTGTTGGCTCTTTTTATTCAGGAGATGAAAAAGCAGGTGAACGTTTTATAGGACAGGGTATTGATGCTTCTGTGCGTTTGAGAATGTATGCCGAATTGTCATTTTTTGCTAACTATGGACTATTTCTTCCGGGTGATGCATATCAAGACAATGCAAAGAGTAACAATTTCCTAATGTTTGGGATGAACTTGAGTTTTTAAACAATAGTCTTAACAAAATACCCAAAAAGAGACAAAGAATTTTCCACTATGGATAATATATCATAAGGCTTAACATGTATTTCAGGTTCTAATGATATTAAACTTGAAATTAATTCTTTTGTCTTATCTAAGTTTATTTTATCAGATTCTCCCATATCATAAATTTTAAACGGTGCACGATTACATAGTTTTGAATGATATTTTGTAGGATTTATTGCAATTTTGATGCAATTACAAATATCCGCCTCGTACATCATTAACCCAAAATGTGAGATTAATATTTTAGATGATAACAGGGCTTCTGTATAATTTATATTGAGTTTAGATCTATCTTGTAAATAAACTTCATTATTTAAGGCAAATAGGGCTTCTACATTTTTGGGTAATATTTTTTTTATAATGTGTTGAGTTAAAGAATCATCAAAGCCTGCATATATAAAGATGCGGTCTTTTTTGCTTATATCTTGATCTTTTATTTTTAGCAATTCTCGATAAAAATTATGCCCATATAAAAACATATCGGGATGGTAATCTTCAGAGGTGTGATTTACATTTGGTAAAAGGTCTACTCGAAATGATGCGAGTTTTCTGCCTTCACCTAAATCATCAACTGCAAGAACACGAGATATTTTTTCAAGATTAGTCATTTCATCTGCACTTGAATCACGCATATCTTTTATAATAAGTTTAGGTTTTAAATGAGAAATTTTATCATAATCTATTTTGCCGTTTAAAGAAGAGTCTTCATGCAAGAAAACCGATTCGCAAAAATCAGATTTATTTAAGTAATCATTTAAAAGCGACATACGCATATAATGACCTTGTCCATATATGCCGCCTCTTGAAGTTAGTATTACAATTTTATTTAACATTAGCTTTCTGCAGAGTGGGTCATAGCTCTCTGCTCTACCTCAGAATTTATTGATAATAATTTAGAATTTAGTTCTAAAAAATTTACTATATCGACTATCGGATATGGGGTACCCTTATATAAATTTTGTGATATTATTTGTGCAAGTTTTAAATCTTCCTGTGTATCAATAGTTAATCTCAAATTTTCAAATTTACACTTAAAGTTGGTGCTAAATCTAACAATCTTAAATCTTTTTGCATTTTCTTTAATGAATGGTGTAACATGTTCTAATTGATATGGCAGGTTTGCTTCTTCGTGTGCAATTTTTAAAGAAGACATTGAGATTACTTCTATGGCTGTGCCTAATGGTAAATCTTCGGGAGAACAAAGATCGGCATTTTCCTCAATAGCTTTTTTTAACGTGTCAGATGCAAGTTTACTGTCTGTAAAAGGATTATCTCCTGTAATGCGTAGTACATAATTACAGTTATAGTTTACTGCTGTTTGATAATATCTGTCTAAAACATTGTTTTCTGATCCTTGAAAAAAATCTATTTTGTATTCATCGGCTATATTTTTAAGAACATCATTTGCTTTTGTTGTTGGTGTTGCCAATATGGTATTCGATATACCTTGTATTGATTTTGTTCTCTCTATAACGTGTGCAATAAGCGGTTTGTCCGATAGAGGTATTGAAGATTTACCCGGAAGTCTTGAAGATTCCATGCGAGCTTGAATAATTGCAATTGCTTTCTTTGTCATTGTAATTTATTATTAAAAATTAAATGTATACCATTCATCACAATCGGCACAATTTGGTTTTTTAGGATAATTGCACTTAAAATTTTGCTCAAATAATGAATATCTATTTGAAAAAATATTTTGCAATGAATCTTCATTGGCATTATCTATCTTATGTTCACAGTTTACATCTTGTTTGCAAAAAGGTATCTTGCCGTCAGAAAGTACAAAAAGGTCTCTCAAAAGATGCCAACATGGTGTTCGGTCTATTGGAGTTAAATCTGAATACCGCCTGTCTTCTATAAGTCCCAAATATGTGTTTTGCTTTTGTAAGATAATTGGAAAATTTTTCTCTTCCCAAAAATCATAAAATTTATCGAGATATTCTTCTGTTTCGTTTATTTTCATTATTTGCAAATAAACTTTTTTTGATGTGTCTGTATTAAATTTTGAAAGCCGCTCGATATTGAATAAGACTTTATCAAATACATCTTGTTGATGTATCTTTAAATACGTCTCATTATCATAGCCGTTTATATTTACTATAATTGAAATTTTATTTCCTTCGGGAGATTCCATTATTTCGATAAGTTTATTATCTATATTGATTCCGTTTGTTTCTATTATTAAGCGTTCCACTTGTGGTTGAGACAGAGTAAGTTTTAACAAATCGTTTATGTTCTCATGTAGAAGGGGTTCGCCCGATCCTCCAAGGCAAACTGTATATGGCAGGTTAAACTTATTCATATCGTTTAAAAGTTTTTTATATAAATCGGGATTCATGTTTTCACGTTTGTTAAACAGTTTATCTCTATAACAAAAAATACACTGCTCGGTACAATTTCCGGTTAATTCTATTTCTATGTACGATGGAGCTATAAAACATACTTCCGGATTAGATTGAACTATTTCTGCCGTTTCGGTATATGTAGGATTGTTTTTTATAGAGTGAACTTTTTCCATTATAAGTTTATCTCTGGGAATAGACGACCTAAAAGATATTCTTTTGCTTCTTATATCGGGATCTTTATAAAATAGTTCTACATCAAACTGGTTTATATTAGCTTTGACTGTTTTTGAGAGAGATAATGTTTCCTGCTCTGTATCAGGAAGCATAGCTACAAGCTCGGATGATATTATTTCACATGAAAACCCTGGGGGTAAATTTTCTGAATAAGTGAACTCGGCAAAGGTTTCAGTATGAAGGGTAAGCATTTCTTTTATTACATTAACATCTATAAAAGGAGTATCGGTTAATATTTTGATTATGTTATCTGCTTTGGTGGTTTTGAATATATTTTTCCAAAATATTATATCATCGTCTCCTGTTCGTATTTCGGCATTTTTATAATTTTTTATTATGCCTTCATAAGATTTGGGTATTGAAAATACAATAGAATCTGTTATACTTGAATATTTTGTTGAGAATGTTTCGGGTATAAAAACTTCTTTAAAAGTTAAATCTCTATCTGTTATTTGTTCTTCAAGATATGATAATATTATAGTTTTCAAAATATCCTCCGTTTACCTAATCGTAAAATATTATTTCTGATTCATTTTTTCTCTGAACGAGCCATTTATTGAATTGGTCTGTCATTTTTTCATAATATAAGCGTGACATTATAAAGTGTTCCACTTTATTAAAAGGTATATTTCTTCTTCCCATATATTGTATTAAATGGTATCCAAAGGATGATTTTATTGGCTGTGATATTTCTCCACGTCTTCTCATTTGATAAGCTGCTCCTGCAAAAAGTGGATCAAGTTCGGCTAACATTACCCATCCTAAATCGCCGCCTTGTCCCCTGCTTCCCGGGTCTTCTGAATATCGAGCTGCAAGTCTTTCAAAAGATTCTCCTGCAACTATTCTTCTTCGTAAATTTTCAAGTGTTGAGGCTGCTTCACGTTCGGCTCTAAACCCATCCCCCTTAGGTCTAATTAGTATGTGTTTAACATGTACTTCAAATCCGAGATTGGCTCTATTGGCATTATACCAATCGCGTGCTTCTTTTTCGGTAGGAGGCGATACTCCAACTGTTACCTGCATAACTTGTTCTTTTAGCATTCTGTTTTTAATGTCATTTAAAAAACTTTGAAATGACATTCGTTCAGTTCTTTCAGTATGTTCTACAAAACGTTTTAAATTTGGGTCTGTGACATTTTGAAGGAGTATATATCCATATCTTGTATTAAGAGAATTTAACTCTGTAAAAGCTGCTCTGGTTCTCGAATCGGCTATGTCTTGATTTCTGTTTTCTCTAAGAAAAAACTCCATCATAACTTGCATAAGATAATCATTTATTCTTTTGTCGTTTACAACCAGCACCATTTCATCTGATTTTTCGCTTATAAGTATATTTTCAATATATTGATCTATTATCTTTCTTCTTTCGGCTGCAATTTGTGACGATGTAAGTCTTCTGCCTCTTTGTATAAATTGAAGTCTTTCTTCTATTTCACTTTCTATAATTGGTCTGGTATTAACTGTGGCAATTACTCTGTCATAGGTTTCCCATGCAAAAAGAAAACTTGGTACAATAATTAAGCATATAATGTATTTCAAAACTTTCATGTTATATAACCAATTTAGATAATTTTACAGAATTTTCTCCAAAAAAAATATCCTTTAATGATTGCATTGAATCGGTAATATCAGAAGCATACAATTCAATTGAACCTATAACTTTAGTTTCAAAATTTTGCAACATATTTTTTTTAGTCAATATTGATTTTATATCATGAGCAATTTCAATTCCCGTATCAATTAAATCCATATCGGGATATACTGTCGAGATTGTTTTTTTTAGCAACGGAAAATGTGTACATCCCAGAATGAGTGTTTTTATTCCGCTTGTATACATTTTTTCGAGATATTCTTTTGTTGTTAATTTTGCAATTTCTGTTTCGGTCATTCCTTCTTCGGCAAGCGATACGAATAAAGTAGCCTGTTGTTGAATAACATTAACATTGGGATTTATGGTGGAAATAGCTTTCTCGTATGACTTGCTGTTTACTGTTGCTCGTGTAGCTATAACTCCAATTGAATTTCCTTGATATCTGGAACATGCAGCTTTAGCTCCGGCTTCGATTACGCCCGCTATATCGATATCATATTCAGATCTTAAGCTGTCAAGAGCCGCAGCAGAAGCAGTATTGCAAGCTATTACTATCATTTTAACATTTTTAGATATGAGATAGGCTGCTATTTCTTTTGAATATTTAATTATAGTTTCTTGTGAACGAGTTCCATAAGGAAATCTTGCTGTATCTCCAAAATATATTATATCTTCTTGGGGCATTACATCATGTATTGCTCGGCATACAGTTAGTCCGCCTATTCCTGAATCAAATATACCTATGGGCCTGTTTGACATATTACTTTGTTTGTTGTTTTTTATATAAAAGATATTCTATACCATCAGTAAGAGCAAGCCATGAAGCCTCTATAATATTAGTTGATACTCCTATTGTGGTCCAGTACATATTTTCAATTCGTTGATCTATAAGAACACGCACTTGTGCTCCGGTTCCCTCTTTGCTGCTTAATACTCTAACTTTATAATCAGAAAGTTGAAGTTCATTTAAAATAGGATAAAATTTTACCAAAGCTTTTCTTATAGCTTTATCCAATGCTTCTACGGGACCATTTCCCAATGATGCAGTATGTTCGGTTTCTCCGTTTACATCTACAATTACTGTAGCCTCACATTGAAAAATTTTAGTTTCAGATGTATAGGTGGTTACGCGTAAACTTTTAGTTTCAAAAAATGGTTTATAATCACCAATTTCATTTTTTAACATTAGTTCAAGTGATGCATCGGCTGCTTCAAAGTGATAACCGTATTCTTCAAGTTTTTTTATTTTATCGAGTATTGGTTTTGTAAGATTGGGAGGTAATTCTATGCCAAGTTCTTTCATCTTAAACTCAATGTTTCCTCTTCCTGAGAGTTCAGAAATTAAAACCTGACGTTTGTTTCCCACAACTGACGGAGAAATGTGTTCATAAGTTTTGGTATCTTTTTTGATTGCCGCTACATGTATGCCTCCTTTGTGGGCAAATGCTTGTTCTCCTACAAAGGGCAGTTTTGAATCATGAACCATGTTTGCGGTTTCGCTCACAAAATGACTTGTTTCTGTAAGCAGATGAAGTTTCTCGGCGGCATTACAGTGATACCCCATTTTAAGATAAATATTAGCAATCATGCTTATTAAATCACAATTTCCGCATCTTTCACCTAATCCGTTTATTGTACCCTGAACCGAAACTATTCCTGCAAGTATTCCGGCAATCGAGTTTGCTATCGCTACTCCTGCATCATTATGGCAATGTATACCCAAAGGAGTTTTTATCTTTGAAAAGGCTTTGGCGGTTATTTCATTTATCTCGTGTGGAAGTGTTCCTCCATTGGTATCACAAAGTATTACCATATCTGCTCCGGCACTTTCGGCTGCTTGTATGGTTTTTAGGGAATATTCGCTGTTTTCTTTAAATCCGTCGAAAAAGTGTTCTGAATCAAGAAATACGGTAAATCCTTTTTCTTTTAAGTATTCTATTGTATCTTTTATTAGATCAATATTTTCTTCTAATGTAACTCCCAATACTTTTTCTACTTGAAAATCCCATCCTTTTGCTACAAGTGTAATGACATTTGCACGAGATTGAACTAAAGCTTGTAGAAATTCATCATCATGGACGGTTGTATTTTTCCTTTTTGTAGATCCAAAAGCTGCTATTTTAGAATGTGTCAGCTTATAATTGTGTATTTGCTCAAAAAACTCTATATCCTTTGGATTTGAACCGGGCCATCCTCCCTCAATATAGTCTATGTGCAGTTTATCGAGAGCTTGAGCTATTCTTATCTTGTCGTGAAGGGAAAAACTTACTCCTAAAGTTTGAGCTCCATCCCGTAAAGTAGTATCATATATAGAAATCATTTTATTCATTTTCATTTGTATAAAATCCCATTAAAGCAATTTCATTTTGACAACATCATATTTCAAGTATTTTTTTAATATTATAAAAATATAAGACTTAAATTATATAAAATTCTTGACTAAGTATTTTATATGGTTATATTGAAATAGTTATGATGAATTTTTTGATTTTGGTATTTGTTGCTTCTGCGGTTGTTGGTTTAATTAAATTGGGATATAGCAGATTGTCGGTAAAAATAAAAAAAGCTGAACAGGCGTTTGAAAATGGCGATTTTCAGGCTGTTGGTGTAATTTTAAAAGAAATATTAGAAGCCGATAACAATAATATACCGGCAAAATATATTAAAGCTAAAATGCTTATGAATCAAAATCAATATTTACAAGCTATTTTTGAGATAAATTCCATATTGGCAATACCTGATTACCGTGATCATGTAAGCGAATTAGATTTGCGTACTAATTTGGCATTGCTTTATCATGAGACAAAAAATTATGAAAAAGAAATACAAGAATACAAGGTTATTGTAGCTATAGATCCTAATAGTGTTGTTGCTAATGAAAGATTGGGAGAAGCAATGTTTATCAAAAAAAATTACAAAGTTGCATTAGATTATTTGATTAAAATTAGTAAACTTGTTCAAGAACACGATTGTTGGACAAGAATAGGTATATGTCATTATATGTTGCATAACTATGAATCTGCTGAGGACTATTTGCTGCGTTCAATAAATGAGGATGCCGAAAATGACGAAGCTCGCTATTATTTGGGATCTATTAATTATATGCGTAAAACATATACAGATGCAATTCCGCTTTTAGAGCTTGCAAAAAGGAATCGTAAATATTTTTTAAATAGTTCATACCTATTGGGTTCAATTTATTATGAAAAAGATGATTATGAGCTGGCTATATCTATTTTAGAAGCGGGTTTAAAAGATCTTAAAGATAAAACCGAGGAAGCTTTGGAATATCGTTATTTGCTTGCCTGTGCATATGAAATTGTGGGAAGAATTAAAGAAGCCATACATCATTGGGAAAAAGTTGCATTCGATAGTGCAGGATATAAAGATGTAAGAGATAAACTTGATTCTTATAGAATAATAATGTCTAATCCCCATTTAACTGAATTGTTTTCTACAAACATTGAAGATAATCAGCCTATTATCAAAGAAGTAATAGCTTTATTGCAATACAATGTAACATCTTCTGAAAAAATTTCAAATAGTGAATATCAATATAAGGCATTGAATATAAAGCGTCCTAATGAATTGCCTACTTTGGTAGTATATCTAAAAACGACGAGAGATTTAAGTGAAAGCTATATAAATGATTTTCAAAGAAAAATTTCATTGCAAAAATGCAAGTCAGGAATTTTTATAACAACCGGAACTTTTAGTCCGAGAATAAAATTAAATGTAGATGCAAAAAAAGAAATGAGTTTGATTGATGCAGAAGATCTTCCAAGATTGATCGAAAAAGCCCATCAGAAAATAGAGAGGAGTTAATTTGATGAAAATAGTTAATTTTTTTAAATTAAGTTTAATATTTTGTTTTTTAATTATGCTTTCATGCATTAAAAATCCTATGGAAAGACTTGAAAGGAGTGCGAGAGACTTTGTAGAAGGCAAGATAAAAGATATATCTATCGTAGAAGATGGTATTCTTAAAGCTTCAAGTAGTGTGCAAATTGCCAGAGGTTTTTCATCTGACAAAAAAGTTGCTGCTATAATTTCAGAAAATTCTTTAAATTTTTTGTATCCTTTTAGGGGAAATATTTATCCTAAAACAATTTTGCCATTGTTATATGCAGCTTCAGCAAATCAATTTGTGATTAGTGATGGTGAAACAGTTGAGTGGTATTCAGAGAGTGGGCTGTTGCGTGGAAAGGAAATTTTAGGTGACGATAAACTTCCAATTTTGGCAATAGCATTGGTTAATAATAATATCATATTTTTTAGAGATATGCATTTGTGGGAATATGATATAAAAACAAGTGAAACCACAAGGCTTTCTGATAGAAAGTTTACAAGACCATATGATAGATTGTTCAATGTTTGGCTCTTATCAGATGGACAAGATATTGGGATAATGATAGGATATGCCGGATTTTATTATTTTAGCGTATTTGATTACGAAAATAAAAATATGCTTATTACAAACATTAGAACGGCTTCATCTCGGCTTTCTTTTATAAACAGAAAGGTAAAGTATTTAAGTGCAAGTTCTGCCGGGTGGAGATTAACTGAAATGGATGTTATCACTAAAAATAAAACATTCTTTCAAGTTATTAGAGATATTGAAGATATTAAAATTTTCGATGATATTGTTTTTGTAGAGCATCAAGGCGAATTGTATATTTACGATTTTGAAACAAAAAAACTGAAAGTACCATTTAATTTTGATTTAAGCGGAGGTTTGTCGTACGATGTTTTCATCTTGTATTCAGGAAAGGTGTTTGTGTGTGATCCTATAAAATTTAGTGATGCCATAGATTTGGTATTGTCTATAATACCTGATTTGTCTGAAGAAAAAGAAGAATCGAAGTAATCAAAGTAAATTGTAAGAAATTGAAAAATCTCCGGGTAAATCGTAAACTATTTTTTCTGAATTATCTGAAACAGCAAGTTTTATTATAAAATTTATCCTTTCATTGGCGTAGTGATCTGGCGGCGGGGTTTTGTGCAAATCATACTTATAAAGAAATTCCAAAGCATTTCCAACTGAAATAAATCCGTATATAGTTCTTTGATGTATATTCATGCTATCCACATGAATTTTTTCTCCTGTTTGGGGATTTATAAATTGAACGAGAACCGTTTGGGCAAGCAGTGAATTTTTCATGGTAAAACTAAAACATATTATGCCTCCATCAAAGAAAATGCTGTTAAAAATGTTTATTGATTTTTTAGGATTATCAACTTTTGTAAATCTAAAATCAAGCGATGGATTGGTAATCTTGCCTGTATCGTTAAACGAACTTCCCAAGTTTGCAAAAATTACCGATTGTGGCTGAATACACGAAAAACTAACCAAAATCGATAAACATAAAGCTAAATATATTATAAACTTTTTCATTATAATCCTTTACCTTTATCGGAAAATTGAGCAACAAAATGAAAATTAAACAAAAAAGAGCTTTAAAAAAATATGTATTATTGCTACATTAGCACGGTTGGGTATATTTATGAAACTTACAAGAATTTCATTACTTCTTTTGCTTGTGCTTCCTTTATTTTTTTGTCAATCAGGCAAAACTGATGATTTTTATAATATTCAATTTACTGAATCGGAATTAGAGTGGATTGCTGCCAATACCGGCAAAGTAACGGTAGGGTTTCTGCCCTTTTTTCCTATTCTCAAAATTGATAAAGTCGATGAAGAAGCCATGTATTCGCAATATGTTTACTCGCTGTTTAAGATGATTGAAAATCGTTCAGGAATTAAATTTAAATTTAAGTTTTACAAATCTTTGCCTGAATTATTGAGCGATGTTAGAGATGGAAAAGTCGATATGATTATTCATGTAGGAGATACCCCAACAAGAAGGGAAGACCTTATTTTTTCAAAACCTATAATTTCAATTCCTTACATAGTGGTTACTTTAAGCAATTACCCGCTAAAAGGATTTTCAGGTGAAGTTGGATTTGAAGATTTAACTGAATTAAAGGTTGCTGCAAGAACAAATTGTCCTGCAAAGGAAATATTAGAAAGAAATTACCCTGAGATTAATATTATACCGGTAAAAGATGATAGAGAAGGACTTATAAAACTTGGAATGCGTGAAGTAGATGCAATTATTACTTTTTTAGCAAGTATATCTTTTCATGCAGCAGAAATGGGAATTAGCAATTTAAAAGCCTCAGAAATTACCGAATTTAGAATAAATTATTGTGTGGGTACAACAAAAGATATTCCTATTTTAGCCGATATAACCCAAAAAGTTTTAGATTCATTTTCAACTAAGGAAATTTTAGAACTATATAATAAAAGAGCAAATATTGCAGCCCCGCCTTTCTATGAAACTAAAACTTTTAGACAAATAACAATATTTACTTTAGCTAATATATTTATAATTACGATTATAATAATTATTTTTATTTGGAATAGAATTTTAAGAAAAAAAGAAGATTATCAAACAACTCAGTTGATAAGCGAAAAAGATAAATTGCTTGCTGTTTTCAATTCAATTCCATCTGTTTTTATAGTGATAGATACCTTAGGGAAAATAACTTTCTTAAATAATATGGCTCTGACCCTATTAAATGCAGAACGAATGGAAGAGTATGCAGGTAAGTTTTTCTGGGAAATGTTCCCTTTTCTTGAAGAATATAGATATTATTTTCACGATGTTTTAAGAAATAAAAAATCATTAGAATATTTTCGTAAAGTATACACCGAACGTAAGATTGTGTTTAATGTATATTATTTGCCAATTTTTTATGAGAATGATTCGGGTATAATTATTCGCTTGGATGATATAACTGAAATATATAAGCAAGAGCAGATATTGCGAGAATTTCAAAAAATGGAATGTATCGAAACTTTTGCAAGCAGAATAGTGCATAGTTTTAACGATGCTTTTGATAATACAACAAAGTTTATATCTGCCATCAAAACATAGTTTGATAAAAATGAGAAAATTGAAGATAAAGAGATTAAGAATTATATTAAATTGATGGATGAATCAAATTATAAGGCAATGGATATGTTTCAACAATTGCTTTTGTTGGCACATAAAAAAGAGTTTTCTTTTACCATAGCCGATTTGAATCAATCAATGGAGTGTATAGAAAAAAATTGCAGGCATTCTTTTGAAAAGAGTATTGTTATTGAAGCTAATTACTACCCTGAACCCGTAATGGTTGAAGTCGATATTGAACAAATAGAACGTGCAATTTCAAGTGTATGCACAAATGCAGCTCATGCTATGACTATTATGAGAAAACCTGATGAAGAACAGGGTGGAATTTTATCTTTTAGATTTTATAAAGAATTTGTAGATGAGAAGAAGGTATCAACTGTTTTAAAGCAAAACTATTATTGGGTACTTGAAATTTCTGATACTGGGATTGGAATAAGTGATGATATAAAAGAGAGGATTTTTGAACCTTTTTTCACTACAAAGTGGGAAAACATCGATACAGAATTGGAATTAGCTGTAGTATATGCAATAATAAAAAAACATAAGGGTTTTATTGATATATATTCTGAAATAAATAAAGGTACATCTTTTAAAATATTTTTACCTGTGTATTCTCTAAATGGAAACATGAAAGTTTCTGAAGCTCAAAATATTATTTCGGAGCCGACAAAATGACAAGTATTCCTCTACGATCAGAGATAAACATTAAGGATAAGTGGGATTTATCCCCATTATTTGAAAACGATGAAGAATGGCATAAACTATATAAAGAACTTGAAAGTTCAATAGACGAATATAAAAAGTTTATGGGAACTTTATCAAATTCGTTTGAGACATTTAAAAATTTGCTCGAATTTGACTCATCGGTGTCGCGTAAAATAGAAAAACTTTATACATATTCACATTTAAAAAACGATGAAGATAAAGCCAACCAAAACTATTTGGCAATGCATCAAAGAGCAATGAATCTTTATACACGAATTTCTGAGGCATCGAGTTTTATTGTACCCGAAATTCAAAATTTACCCGAAGAAATTGTAAAATTATATATGGTCTCTGAAGATCTAAAAGATTTTACTTTTTATATAGATAAAATTATTAGACATAAACCGTATACATTATCTCAAGAAATAGAACAAATTTTAGCAATGTCGGGTGAAATGGCAAGTGCACCCTCTACTGTGTTTAGTCAACTTGATAATGCCGATTTATCGTTTGGAACTATTGAAAACGATTTAGGCAAACAAGTAGAATTAAGTCATGGTAATTTTAACACCTTTTTGCAATCTCAAAACAGAGAAGTTAGAAAGAATGCCTTTTTTGCATATTATAAAGTATATGATAATCATAAAAATACTATTGCCTCTACTTTGTCACACTCAATCATCAAAGATCATTTTTATTCAAAAGTAAGAGGGTTTAAGTCTTGTAGAGAAGGGGCACTCTTTGGGGATAATATTTCTTTATCTGTTTACGATTCTCTTATTGATACGGTAAAATCTAATATTAAACCATTGGTTAAATATTTAGAATTTAGAAAAAATATTTTAGAACTGCCCGATTTGCATTTTTATGATACTTATGTTCCCCTAATTGGTAATATAGATTTTTATATGGATTTTGATGAAGCTGTTGATACTTGTATCACTGCCTTAGAGCCTTTGGGTAATGAATACACCAAAATTCTAAAAGAAGGATTAAGCAATGGCTGGGTGGATAAATTTGAAAATAAAGGAAAGAGAAGCGGTGCCTATTCATCCGGATGCTATGACTCGCCTCCTTATATTTTAATGAACTATGAATCTTATAATATAAACAGCTTGTATACACTTATGCACGAGGCCGGTCACTCGATGCATTCATATTATTCAAAAACACATCAACCTTATATTATGCATGGCTACACTATATTTGTGGCAGAAGTTGCATCTACTTTTAACGAGAAATTGCTTTCAAATTATTTAATGAAAAAATATGCGGATGATCCCAAGATGCTTGCTTATATAATAAATCGTGAAATAGATAATATAAGAGCTACCCTGTATAGGCAAACCATGTTTGCAGAATTTGAAAAAATAACTCATGCCAAAATTGAAGCAAACGAGCCGTTAACATTAGAGGTATTTACGGATATTTATGAAAGTTTACTCAATGAGTATTTTGGCGGTGCCATTGTTATAGACAATGAGCTTAAATTAGAATGTTTAAGAATACCGCATTTTTATAGTCCATTTTATGTTTATAAATATGCAACAGGTATCTCGGCAGCTATTGCATTAGCTAATAGGGTAATAGCAGGGCATGAGGGTGCTGTAGAAAAATATTTAGACTTTTTGAAATTGGGTGGCTCGATGTTTCCTATCGATGAACTTGTTTTAGCAGGTGTCGATATGCGAAATAAAGAACCTGTAGAAAATGCACTATCTCATTTTTCTGAGCTGGTATATAAGTTTATAGATATTTATAGTTAAACTTAAAGTTTAACCTTATTTCCGCCCGCCGAAGGCGGGCGGAAATAGTGACTGTAATAAAAAAATTAAAATATTTAATTTAAAATGAGCATTTATGTAAATCAAATATTTCACTCTTTGCAAGGTGAAACTTCGCTTTGTGGGTTTGCTTCTCTATTTATTAGATTGAGTGGGTGTAATCTTAATTGTAATTATTGTGATACTGTTTATGCAAGATCACATGAAAATTCAAAACTTATGAGTATCGATGAAATTATGGATATTGCAGTTCAATATCCATTTGTTCATCATATAACAATCACAGGAGGTGAACCCTTAATTCAAAAGGAAACATTTAACTTAATAAAGTCATTATGTGATAAGTTTACATTAGTTCAAGTCGAAACAAATGGCAGTATATCTATTTCAAATGCCGATAGACGTGCAAGGTATATTGTAGATGTAAAAACTCCTTCAAGCATTCAAGACAATAGATTTAATTTTGAAAATATCAATGCATTAAGCTGTAATGATGAAGTTAAATTTGTTATAGGTAATCAAGACGATTATGATTTTGCAAAAGCATTTATTTCAAAACATTTACTTAAAACTCCATCAATAATAAATTTTTCCCCTGTTTTTGGAATGATGGAGTGCAAAGATATTGTTCATAGAATACTTGAAGATAAGCTTAATGTAAGATTAAACGTTCAAGTTCATAAGATTTTCGGGTTTGATTGAGAAGGGTAATTTGTAATTTTTACCAACAACTCGTATGCTACAATGTCCTACTCAAAACTTCCATGTCTTGCAAAATATCTCCAAGATGTTTGCCATCAATAGAATAGTTTAATGCTTCTTGTGGAGTCTCATAGCATATCAAAGAATCGTAATTGTTTGATTCCATTACCATTATTTTCCCTTTTGGTCGAGTTACTGAATATGTTTTTTCACTATATGAAAATAATAGTTCACTACCTCGATTGAAACAGTCAATAAACTCTTCTGCATCAATAAAGTTATAATCACTCATCTTTCAGTCTCCTTCACTTCTTCCCTTTTTTTCTATTACAGTCTTTACATAACATTTGAAGATTTGCAGGAAGAGTTTTGCCTCCTTCTGTCCAAGGCTTTATGTGGTCACCTTCCATTTCTTCTATTTTGAAATGTTCCTTGCATTTTGAGCATTTACCTTTTTGTTTTTCATAAGCTGTTCGTTTTTGACTATCTGTAAAAGCGCGAATATTCAAATGCTTTTCATCATCAGACAATAAGTATGGATAAATGCCCGATTTTCCAGTAACATCATCGTCCATCATTAATTCGTCTATACGTTTTGCAAATACAGAAGTGTTGTATTTCTTTTTTCCATACTTATTATAGAGTTCACCCCATGGAACGCCTTTCATTTCTTTTTTATAGACAGGAAAAATTGTTTTTACCCAGTTAATAACAGCCATGAAATAAATCCACAATTCATTTGCATTATCTTCATGTTGATTTTTAGACATATATTCTTCTATTTTTCCATTGCTTATCCAGTCAAGAGCGGTTTCCAGTACTTCTTGCCTTATGGGAGAACCGCTTACATAGTCTTTTGCCAAACCATAAGCCGGACACCCCGATTTGCTAAAATGCCGTTTTGCATCTGTAAGCCACGAACCTGTGTAAACAGCATTTCTAAGTTCTTGAGGAGTTAATTTTTCGCCTGCAATATTGATTATCTTAAACCAATCGAGTTTTTCTTTATCATTACCCTCGCAAAAATATATCATGCACTTGTAATTGAGTATTTGCTCTTTTTCAGTATTGGTAAGGTTGTGCCAACTACGGTTATCTATGCTAAATTCGCCATTAACATATCGGCAAAAAGACATTGTACGCTGTTGACCGTCAAGCACCTCAAATGTTTTACCATTTTTTACCCAATACATCACATTTAAAGGGAAGCTTTTTAATATTGTATCTATTACAGCATCTCTTTTTTGATCATTATAAACAAATTCACGCTGATATTTTGGGCGGATATTTAATTTTTTACCATAACCCAAAACGCCTTCTTCTTGATTATCAACATAGTCTTTTACTATTTCTTTGATTGTGATTTGGTGTAGTTCAATTTTCATTTTTCCCTTCTTTTAATTAATATACGGACATATTTTCTTTTGCCTTTTGTTTCTGCAAAACAATTATTTTTAAAAGGAATACCAAGCATATCACCATGATTTGTAATTCCAACAATCTCAAATTGTTCGGGATTATATTTATACAAAAATGTAATTGGAACTCCCATTATTCCATCATAATCCAAAGGAATATCAGAAACTTTACTCACCTCTATTGCGTTAAAATTATCATATTTTTTATAATATTTTGTGTTATATTCTTTATATAGAATTAACTTTTCATTTCGTTTACTATGCGGAAGGTTGGTAAACCAACAAGCACTTCCCTGCCAGCCATATACTTTTCCATTTATAATTTTTGTTGTTTTTGAATAACCTTCTGGGACATCAAAACACATACCAGAAGGACTTATACCTAACCATAATTTATCATCCTTAATAAATTTAAAAACATTTTTATAAGTAATTGCATTTTGCGAACCAATGATTAAAAACATTTTATTATGTTCCATAAGTTGGTCAACATATTCCCTGAATAGTGAAAATGGTGGATTGGTAACAACTATGTCTGACTGTTTTAACAATTCAACACATTCTGGGGAACGAAAATCGCCGTCCCTTTTCAAAATTCCCCATTCATTTTGTTTGATAAACGTTTTATAGTCTGTGTAAACATCATCACAGCGGTCTTTGCTGTCATATATACAAAATACTGCTTGTTCATCAAGGTTTTGGGTAAATAAATCGGGGTTAAGATTTTTGTAGCAGGTAGCTATAAGCCGTTTCAACCCCAGGCTGTTGAATCCTGCATAGAAAAAATAAAAAAAATTGCTTACCCGCGGATCGTCGCAGTTGCAAAGGATGGTCTTGCCCCTAAAATGTTCCCTATAATGCGTCAACTCCTTCTCTATGTCGGTTAATTGGGTATAAAATTCATCGGCTTTTGCTTTTTTTGCCTGTTTTAAATCCTTATTCGCCATTAAAGAAACTCCATTCCGCCATTATACCATAAAACAAGAAGGAATACGGAGGTTTTTTCGTAAATATCGGACTAAAGCTTCGTGACGTTCGTGAGCTTAATGGTAAAAAAACGCTTTTTTTTCTTGCCGCCGCGCATAAAAAGCTACAGCTTATGAGGCAAAAGCTAAAGACTATAGAGCATAATCCATGGATTCCAGGGCATAATCCATGGATTCCAAGGCATAATCCATGGATTCCAAGTCATAATCCATGGATTCCAAGGCATAATCCATGGATTTCAGAGCATAATCCATGGATTCCAGAGCATAATCCATGGATTTCAGGGCATAATCCATGGATTCCAGGGCATAATCCATGGATTCCAGAGCATAATCCATGGATTCCAGAGCATAATCCATGGATTCCAGGGCATAATCCATGGATTCCAGGGCATAATCCATGGATTCCAGAGCATAATCCATGGATTCCAGGGCATAATCCATGGATTCTAGGGCATAATCCATGGATTCCAGGGCATAATCCATGGATTCCAGAGCATAATCCATGGATTCCAGAGCATAATCCATGGATTCCAGGGCATAATCCATGGATTTTGGAACAATATAATAGAAAACAGCCTTAGACTGTACCAATAATAGTGGAGCTTATACTATGGCAAAAAGCAATTGTACTTACAAACTTTTGGCCCGGACTTTCGGCAGGATCAGGAGCGCTGAGATTAACACTGTGAATGATACCAGCAGCATGATAACAATATTTGCGGCATAACCCAGAGACACGGTAAAACCGGACACAATGTAACCGACAAGGCTGGCTGCCCCCGCAGTAAGCGCATAGGGAAACTGCGTTACAACATGATCGATGTGTTTACAACGGGCTCCGATGGAGGAAAGTATGGTAGTGTCGGCTATGGGTGAACTGTGATCTCCCCAGACCGATCCAGCCAGTATCGCCGCAAGCGTCACAATGGAAAGATGGGGCGCAACGCTGTTGCATATAGTGATGCCAATAGGAATAAGTATGCCGAATGCCCCCCAGGAATTTGTTGCAAACGAGAGCGCCGAGGAGACAACAAACAAAACTGCCGGAATCAGCGCTACGGGCATGCGGGAGGCTTCTACCAGAGCGGCAACGTAATCGCCGGTATTTAAAAGATCGCCGCAGACGCCGCTGATTGTCCAGGCAAGGGTAAGGATGATCATGGCCGGAAGCATTGATTTTACCCCCGCGGCTATGGTCAGGAAAAAATCATCCAGCCTGATAAGCCTGCGCGGAACAAACATAAAGAAGGCTGCAATCAACGCTCCGAAACCGCCAAGGGCAAGGGCAAAACCGGCTTCGGTATCGCCGAAAGCCTCAAAAAGACTCTTGCCTTCGCCGTCCCAGTAATCGCCGTAAAACAGCATGGCAGCCGTAGAGAATACCACCAGGAACGCCACGGGCACAATCAGATCAAAGATTTTTCCCCTGTCCGAAACGGGAAGTTTTTCAAGCTCGTCCCCCGCTCCCTGAGAAGACCCTTCGCTGTTTCCCAGTATCCCGGTTTCTTCGGCCCGGCGTTCCGCAATGGCCATTGGGCCATAGTCGCCTTTTTTCCGTAAAGAGAACCAGATAACCATAAAAATCGTCAGCAGGGCATAAAGGTTCATGGGGATGGAACCAAGGAAGGCCTGCATACCGCTGACGCCGGTATCTGTAGGGTAATAGGAAATGATCGAAGCGGACCATGACGAAATCGGCGCAATAATACAGACCGGCGCAGCGGTGGCGTCAATTATAAAGGAAAATTTTTCACGGGAGACGCGATAACGGTCGGTCACCGGGCGCATGACCGTTCCCACGGTAAGACAGTTAAAATAATCGTCGATAAACAATAAAAGACCCAGAAAAGCGGTCAGCAGGCAGGCGCTTTGTTTTGATTTGATTCTATTGGACGCCCAGACTCCATAAGCGTTTGAACCTCCCGCTCTGATGACCAGGGCTACAAGAGCGCCAAGAAGCGCCAGAAAGACAATTATTGCGGCATTGCCGCTGTCGGAAAGCATGTCAATCATTGTTTCCACGGTAACGGTGAACACCCCAATGACGCCCAGGCCAAAAATGGCGCTGTAAATCAAAGCCCCCGACATGATGCCGACCAGCAGCGAAAAAACCACTTCCTTGGTAACAAGCGCAAGCGTGATGGCTACCAGCGGCGGCGCCACAGACCAGATACCGGCATTTGAAAATTCCGTTTCCACAATAACCTCCGGTTTTTTTTACAAAGCAAGGGAAGCGCAGATTAATTTATTCGGTTATTGATTCCAGCGTTTTACCGTTCCATTTTACGGAAAATTTTGAAACAATTGCAAACACAATTGCGCATCCAAGTATGGCGCCGGACAGTATCTTCATGCCATTG